>ERZ1645187.91-NODE-91-length-87235-cov-94.720337_pt1 | contig 87235 bp, 83 predicted proteins | sample MGYA00575352_ERZ1645187 | MGnify/ENA primary metagenome ERZ1645187 (study PRJEB40837, sample SAMN11349314) | freshwater sediment metagenome | isolation source: river sediment | host: Sediment | place: India: Wazaribad , New Delhi | collected 2017-02-21 ... | reverse complement strand
CGCGGCCGCAAGAAGATGTGAGCGGCGCCCTGGCGTCGCTCGTGGCGCAGGTCGCACGCCCCTCCTCCCCCCGGCGGCATCCGTTCGCCATTCGGAACAACAGACCGGGGGCCGGAGCTACATCATTCCGAGAGCGCGCGGCAGCCACAGCGACAGGTCCGGCCAGTAGGTCACGACGCCGAGGAACACGAGCATCGTCAAGAGCCATGGCCACACCGCGACGGTGAGTTCGGTGATGCCCATCTTGGTGATGCCGGATGCGACATAGAGATTGAGCCCGACCGGCGGGTGGCACATGCCCACTTCCATGTTCACGACGATCAGGATGCCAAAATGCACGGGATCGATGCCGAGCTTCGCCGCCATCGGAAACAGGATCGGCGCCATGATGAGCACGATCGAGGATGGCTCCATCACGTTGCCGGCCAGAAGCAGCAGCAGGTTCACCACCAGAAGGAAGGTGATCCAGTTCAGGCCAGACCCCTGGATCCAGTTCGCCATGGTTTGCGGAATCTGTTCCGACGTCATCAGGAACGAGAACAGCACCGCGTTGGTGATGATGTAGAGCAGCATCGCGCTCATGTTGGCTGACGACAGCAACACGCGCGGCACGTCGGCGAGCGTCATGTCCTTGTAGAGGAACACGGCGATGAGGAAAGAATAGACCGCGCTCATCGCGGCCGCTTCCGTCGGCGTGAAGGCGCCGGTGTAGATGCCGCCGATCACGATCACGATCAGCAGCAGGCCCCAGATGCTTTCTCGGAACGTGCGGAACCGCTCGCCCCAGCTTGCCTTCGGCAGGCGCGGATAATCGTTCTTCCACGCGCGATAGAAGGTCGTGGCGCCGAGCAGGGAGGCCAGCATGATGCCCGGAACGACGCCGGCCATGAACAGTTGTCCGACCGAGGCCGAACCGATCTTCTCGCCCGTCGGCCCCTCGACCTGCATGCCGGAGGTCGCCACCGCATACATGACCATCACGATCGACGGCGGAATGAGAATGCCGAGCGCGCCGGACGTGGTGATGACGCCGGCGCCGAAACGCTGCGGAAAGCCCGCGCGCACCATCGCCGGCAGAAGGATCGAGCCGATGGCGACGACCGTGGCCGGACTCGAGCCCGAGACGGCGGCGAACAGCGCGCAGGCGACCACGCCCGCAAGCCCCAGCCCGCCGTGCCAGTGGCCGACCATCGCGGACGCGAAGTTGATCATGCGCCGTGCGACGCCGCCGTGGGTCAGGAAATTGCCGGCCAGGATGAAGAACGGGATCGCCATGATCTCGAACTTCTCGATGCCGGTGAACAGTTTCAGCGCCACCGAGTCCATCGGCACGTCGGTCAGCGTGAACAGGAAGGTCATCACGGTCAGGCCGAGCGCGATCGAGATCGGCATCCCGGTCAGCATCAGCGCCACCAGCAGCGCGAAGATCATGCCCACGCGCAGGCCGGACCCAACCGGCAGCAGCCCGTATTTGGCGGCCACGCACGCAATCGCCAGAAGGATCGGCGCGCCGACGATCATCAGCCCGGCCGAGGGGGAGCGCTCGTCGCGCGCCGGCGGGGCGGCCATTTGCGGCGCGGCGCTCATTTGCGGTCTCCCTGATCGAGAGCGCCCGGCAACATCGGCGCGTCGTCCTCAATGCCCTCGACATGGCCGTGGTCGTGATGCGGCAGGTGGCCGGTCTTCACGAAATTCCACGCCACCTGCAGAAAGCGGAAACACATGAGGTAGGAGCCGAGCGGAACCGCCAGATAGACGATCCACATCGGCATTTCGAGATCGGCCGACACCTGGTCCGTATGCGCGATGTGCCACACGAACCGCGCGCCGAGCGACCCGACGATGAAGGTGAAGAGCGCGCCGGACATGAGCGCGAACAGCACGACCAGCCGCCGCGACGCCGGATTGACGCGGTTGACGGCGACGTCGACGCCGACATGGATGCCGGTGCGCGCGCCATAGGCCGCGCCGAACTTCGCCATCCACACGAACATGTAGATGCACAGTTCCTGCGCCCAGGTGAAATTGAAACCCCTCAGATAGGAGAAGGCGCCGCGCCCGGCCGAAAACAGAAAGTCGAAGCCCTGCGCCTTGCCCCAGTTCGCCAGGGCGATGGAGGAGGAAAGCGAATAGCGGTGCGCCACCGCCACGAAAATGATGGCCGTCGCCAGCCCCATCAGCGTGGCGATGATGATTTCTTCCAGCCGATCGAGCACGCGCATCGCCATGCCCCCTCCCCTTGCCGACACGCCGCACGCGCACGGGGGCGCGCGCCCCCGTGCGGAGCGTTTTATTTCGCGCCGGTTTCCTTGTTGATCTGCTCGATCAGGTCCTTGCCGACCCGGCTCGCCATCTCCTGCTGCACGGGCTTCAGCGCCTTCATCCATTGCGCGCGCTCGGCGTCGGTCGGCGTGTGAAACTTGATCTTGCCGGACTTCTTCATCGCCTCCATCGCGTCGTCGTTTTCCTTTTGCGCGATGTCGTTGGCGTAGACGGTGGCTTCCGCCATCGCCTTGTCGAGGCCCGCGCGCACGTCGGCCGGCAGTCCGTCCCAGAACTTCTTGTTGGCGATCACCGCATAGCCGATATAGCCGTGGTTGGTGATCGTGCCGTGCGCCTGCACCTCGTGCACCTTCTGCGTATAGGTGTTGGAGGGCGTGTTTTCCGTGCCGTCGACCACGCCGGTCTGCAGCGCCTGGTAGACCTCCGAGAACGCCATCACCTGCGGCACGGCGCCCAGCGCCTTCATCTGCGCCTCGAGCACTTTCGAGGACTGGATGCGCAGCTTCATGCCGAGCATGTCGTCGGGCGTCTTCATCGGCTTGTTCGACGTCATGATCTTGAAGCCGTTGTCCCAGTAGGCGAGACCCGCGATGCCCTTGGAATCGAGCTTCGACAGAAGGCTCTTGCCGACCGGCCCGTTGACCACCTTCTGCAGCGCGGCCTTGTCGGGGAAGATGTAGGGAATGTCGAACGCCTCGAACTCGCGCGCGCCGAGCGGGCCGAATTTCGCCAGCGACGGTGCGAGCAGTTGCACGGAGCCGAGCTGCAACGCCTCCAGCTCCTCCTTGTCCTTGTAGAGCTGCGAGTTCGGATAGACTTCGATCTTCACCTTGCCGTTGGTGTATTTCTCGCCGAGTTCCTTGAACTTGTCGGCGGCCTTGCCCTTGGGCGTGTCGGGCGCGACGACGTGGCTGAACTTGACCACGATCTGCTGGGCCAGGGCGACGCCCGACCACGCCACGCCGGCCGAAAGCGCCAGACCCAGAACCGCATAATGAGCGACCTTGCGCATTTTTCCCTCTCTGGACAATCCATCGCGTCGCTCTCGGCGGATGGGTCCGCTCCGGGCGCTCGAGGCTGGGAGTTAAAGCCATTTCCCGATTGCGCGCCACTGTGTCGGCGCGCCCCAGCCCCCTTTTCCCGTGCGACAGTGGGATGGGGCCGTTAGACTATTGGCCTATGCCCGCGCGGCCGGCCCGCTTGCGCAAACCGAAAGTGTTCGCTATTACGAACGCTGTCTCCGATATAACAAACGAGCGTCCCATGACCGACACGCCCACCCCCGGCTTTTCCACACTCGCCGTCCATGCCGGCGCCAAGCCAGACCCGGCCACGGGAGCGCGCGCCACGCCCATCTATCAGACGTCCTCGTACGTGTTCGACGATGTGGACCACGCCGCCTCGCTGTTCGGGCTTCAGGCGTTCGGCAACATTTACACGCGCATCACCAACCCGACATCGGCGGTGCTGGAGGAGCGCGTCGCCGCGCTGGAGGGCGGCACGGCGGCGCTCGCCGTCGCCTCCGGCCACGCAGCCGAGTTCCTGACCTTCCACGCGCTGATGCAGCCGGGCGAGGAATTCGTCGCCTCGAACAAGCTCTATGGCGGCTCGATCAACCAGTTCAACCATTCCTACAAGAACTTCGGCTGGACGCCGAAATGGGCCGACCCGGACGATCTCGCCTCCATCGAGGCGGCGATCTCGCCGCGCACCAAGGCGATCTTCATCGAGTCCATCGCCAACCCCGGCGGGGTGATCTGCGACATCGAAGCCATCGCCAAGATCGCCCGGCGCGCCCGCGTGCCGCTGATCGTCGACAACACGCTGGCCACGCCGTATCTCGTGAAGCCGTTCGACTACGGCGCCGACATCGTGGTGCATTCGGCGACGAAGTTTCTCGGCGGCCACGGCAATTCGCTCGGCGGCTTGATCGTGGACGGCGGCTCGTTCGACTGGCTCGCCGACAAGCGCTACCCCATGCTGTCCGAGCCGCGGCCCGAATATGGCGGCATGGTGCTCGGCGAAACGTTCGGCAATTTCGCCTTCGCCATCGCCACGCGCGTTCTGTCGCTGCGCGACCTGGGTCCGGCGATTTCGCCGTTCAATGCGTTCCTGCTGCTGACCGGCGTGGAGACGCTGCCGCTGCGCATGCAGCGCCATTCGGAGAACGCGCAGAAGGTCGCCGAACATCTGTCCGGGCATCCCGCCGTCGCGTGGGTCTCCTACCCCGGCCTGCCGGGCGATCGCTATCACGCGCTGGCGAAGAAATACTGCCCGAAAGGCGCCGGCGCGGTTTTCACCTTCGGCCTGAAGGGCGGCTACGAGGCGGGCATAACGCTGGTGAAGAAGCTCAAACTGTTCTCGCACCTGGCCAACGTCGGCGACACGCGCTCGCTGGTCATCCACCCGGCCTCGACCACGCACCGCCAGTTGTCCGACGAGCAGAAGAAGACGGCCGGCGCGGGCCCGGACGTGGTTCGCCTCTCCGTGGGCATCGAGGACGCCGCCGACCTGATCGCCGATCTCGATCAGGCGCTGGCCTGAACGAAAGTTCGCCGCGCGCGGCGAACTTTTTACCGGTGCTTGTAGTAACACTACTTATGCAGGCGCTCGCGCATGCGGCGTCCGCGAGGTTCCGCCCGACCCCGCCAGGGACGGGCGGAAAAGGCGCCAGACAGCGTTCAGCCCATGGAACGCGGCCGGGCGCGCGGGATCCGGGGGAATGTACGCCTCCCGATTCGGATCAGGCGACGGCCCGCATCGCTCCAGTTGCGGTCCGCCGACGATCGAAAGGATGAATCGCTTTCGCAGGAAACTTGCGGAAGCGATTCATCTGATTCATCATTTTCGCCATGACCCGACTTTTCGCCGCATGTCTCTGGCTCGTCGCCGGCGCCGCCCACGCGCTGCCCAATCCGGCGTCCGCCTATTGCATCGGCCTCGGCGGACGGCTCGAAATCGTCCGTACGCCGCAGGGCGAGGTCGGCTATTGCAAGCTGCCGGATGGACGTCGCATCGAGGAATGGGCGCTCTATCGCGCCTATCTCGCCGAACGCGAGAAGAACGAAAAGAAGAACTAGCCCATCTTCCGCCGGCTCGCGACCGCGAGCCACAGCACGACCATCGCCAGCGCCTGATGCGCGAGCCCCGCCCATAGCGGCACGCGCAGGAGCAGCGTGACGATCCCCAGCACCACCTGCGAGAGAACGACGAGCGCGAGCGCGATCGAGCGCCCGGCCGCGCGTTCGGTGCGCGCGGCGAACGCGACGACGATCGCGAGCGCGGCGACGAGATAGGCGGCCATCCGGTGCTGGAACTGCACGGTCAGCACATTGTCGACGAAGTTCGACCACCACGGCGCCATCGCCAACAGGTCGCCGGCGGCCGGCAGGAATTTCCCGTCCATCAACGGCCAGGTATTGAAGGTGAGCCCCGCGCGCAGCCCCGCCACCAGCGCCCCGAACCCGATCTGCGCCAGCAGCAGCGCGATGAAGATCGACGCGAGTCGCTTCAGTCCGTCCGGCGCGCGTTCGTCCGCACGCGGTTTGAGGCCGGTCGCGATCCAGACCAGAGCGGCGAGCGTGAGGCTCGCGAGCAGCAGATGGATCGCGAGCCGCTCCTGCGCCACTTCCACGCGATGGACGAGTCCTGAAGCCACCATCCACCAGCCGACGACGCCCTGCAATGCGCCGAGCGCGAGCACGCCGACGAGCTTGAGCGTCAGCTCGCCGCCCAGCCGGCGTCGCAGCCAGAACCATGCGAGCGGCAGCGCGAAGGCGAGGCCGATCAGGCGGCCCAGCAGCCGATGCCCCCATTCCCAGGCGTAGATGACCTTGAACCGCGCCAGGTCCATGTCTGGAAACAGTTCGCGATACTGCGGAATCTGCTTGTATTTCTCGAACTCGACCGCCCACGCCGTCTCGTTCGTGGGCGGCAGCGCGCCGGTCACCGGCTTCCATTCCGTGATCGACAAGCCCGATTCCGTCAGCCGCGTCGCGCCGCCCACGACCACCATCGCAAACACCATGGCCGCGACAATCCACAGCCAGATGCGCACCGCGCGCATCTCGTCGGCGGGCGCATGCGGCCGCGCGGCGACGGTCGCGTTCGGAAAATTGATCCAGTCGGTCATGCGCTCTCGTCGGTTGAAAAACGGCGGCGGGCGTTTGATAAGCCGGCAGGATCGCTCCGTCCATCTGGAATGCCCATGCCGCCCCGTCTGCGCAAATTCATCGGCGCGCTCGTCTTCATCGTCTACGTGCCGCTTTACGCGCTGATCGCGATGGCGCTCGCACAGGCGCGTTTCGTGCAGCAGGCGCCGTCCTACGCCCTGCCCTTCATCTACGCGGCGCTCGGCTTCGTCTGGATTGCGCCGCTCCTGCCGCTGATCAAATGGATGGAAGGCGGGCGACCGCCGTCAGGCGACTGACAGCTTCCTTCCGCGATTCCACACCATGAACGGCGCTCCTGACAGCAGCACGTCCAGCGCCGCCCAGGTTTGGTGATTGCCGTTGACCGACAGCCGCGGCAGCGCGGTCGCATGGTCGCCATGGTCGGCGAAGATCATGCCCGGACGGGTCGTGACGGCGCTCGCAAAGCCGATCTCGCGCGCCAGCGCGAATTCGCGCGCGCCGGCCGACGCCGGGTCGCCGACCGGATAGGCGAAGTGGTCGATCCGCCGGCCGATCTCGCGCTCCAGAACGGCGCGGCTCTGCGCCATCTCGCGTCGCGCGTCGTTCGCATGGAGTTTGGCGAGCATCGGATGGGTGAGCGTATGCGCGCCGATGGCGACGAGCGGATGATGCGCGAGCGCGCGCACCCCCTTCCAGTCGAGACAGAGTTCGTCGGCGATGGCCGCGCCGTCGATTTCCGCGGCCGCGCATAGCCCCGCCACAGCCGTCAGCAGCCGTTCCTCCGGTCCCTGTCGCAGTGGCCAGTAGAGCGCGCGAAAGGCCGCCTGCTTTTCGGACTCCGTGCGCGCCGGCAGGTCGAAAACCAGCCCGTCGATGTCGAGCCGCACGCGGTCGAGCGCGGCGATGGCGCGCTCCATCTCCACCCACCACAGATGCGCGGTGCGGTCGGCGAACCCGGTCGTGACGTAAACCGTGAACGGCGCGCCGTGGCGGGCGAGGATCGGCAACGCGACTTCGGCCGTATCGCGATAGCCGTCGTCGAAAGTCAGCGCGAGAAACGGGAATTCGCTCGCCCCCGTCCGCATCCGCGCCAGGGCTTCGTCGAGCGAGACGAGTTCGTAGCCCGCCGCCTGCGCCTGCGCGAGCGCGAGATCGAGAAACTCCGGCGAAATCTCCAGGCCACGATTGGGTTGAAACGCGTCGTCGCGCGGCGGCGCGACGCGATGGAACATCAGGATGGCGCCTAGTCCCTGCGTGAAGGGGCGCGCGGCGCGATGCAGCCCGGTCGCGCCGAACATGCGGAACCCGAACGCGATGGCGCCTTGCCTCAGACCCATGTCGCTTCCCCTCGCCGGTCACGAACCCCGACAATGGCAAGCTCTCCTTGACCTTTTGTTGATAAAGCCGGCGCGACGGAGAATTTATGGCCACAGCGCCCCCGCCCCACGACCTGCCCGGCGTTTCCCGCGTCGCCGTCTTCGGCAATGTGGCGCAAGCGTCGCGCGACTGGGCGGCGCTCGAGGCCGAAAGCCCCGCCTCGGCGTATCAGACGCGCGGCTTCGCGGTCCCCTGGCTCGAACACATGAGCGTGGTCGACGGCGCGCGGCCGATGATCGTGGTGGCCTACGACGCCGCCGACCGCCCGCTGCTGCTCGCCCCCTTCGTCGTGCGCCGTCGCGGTCCGTTGCGCGTGGCGCTCTACGCCGGCGCCAAACATTCCAATCTCAACATGCCGCTCGTGCGGCCGGGCTTCGACCTCGACGCGGCCGCGGCGCGCCGCCTGCTCGCCGCCGGCGCCCGCGCCGCGCCCGAACGGCCGAACCTGTTCGTGCTGCTCAACCAGCCGCGCGTCTGGAACGGCGCGCCGAATCCCTTCGCCCGCCTGTCCGGGCGCGCGAGCCCGAGCGACGCCTTCGGCGCGACGTTCGGCGACAGCGTCGACGCCTTTCTCGCGCGCGCCGATTCCAAAGCCGCCCGCAAGAAGCTGAAATCGAAAGCCGCCAAACTCGCGGAACTGGGGCCGGTGCGCTGTGAACGCGCCGGAACGCCCGAACGGGCGCGCACGATTCTGGCCGCCTTCGTCGAACAGAAGACGGCGCGGTTCTCGCAGAAGAACAAGGACGCCGGCGTGTCGGGCGTCGCCGCGCGCGCCTTTTTCGATTCTCTGGCGACCGCCACGACGCCGCCCGCGCTCGATCTCTATGCGCTCCTTGCCGGCGAACGGATCGTGGCGACCTACGCCGGCCTGCCGCGCGGGCGTCACTGGCACGGCCTGTTCAATTCCTTCGCGAACGCGCCGGACATCGCCCGGGCAAGCCCCGGCGATCTGCTGCTGCGCGCGCTGCTGCGCGATCTCGGCGCGCGGGGCTTTTCCGGTTTCGATCTGGGCGTTGGCGAGGCGCGCTACAAATCCGCGATCTGCGACGAGCGGATCGAACTCGTCGACGTCGTGGCGCCGGTCGATGCGGCGGGCGCGGTGTGGGCGGGCCTCGAACGCGCGCGTCTCGATCTCAAACGCAGGATCAAACATACGCCCTGGGCGTTGGCCTTCGCCGAACGTATGCGCGCCGGGCCTTTCTGAAAACGCTCAGGCCGCGCTCGTGCGCACGGCCTCGCCCACCAGCGCGACATGCGGCAGGCCCGCGCTTTCGAGCGCCGCGACCAGCCGCGCGGCCGCCGCCTCGTCCTGCGCGTAGACGGCGCCGTAACCGGCGCGCAACGCCAGCGTCGCGGCTTCCTCCACGCTCAGGTCGCGCGGTGCGCCGACGACCACGATCTCGTAGGCTTCGCTCAGCGCGTCGAGCGTGGCGCCCAGACCGTCGGCCTCGTGGGCGGCGTCGGCGCCCGCCGTCACGTAATGGAGCCGCGAGGCCGGATCGCGATGGATGGCGTCGCCGAACCGCGCCGCGCCGCTGGCGAGTTGCGCGAGGCCGATGTCGGCGCCGGCGGGCGTGACGACGCCCGCGCCCATCGCCGTCAGCACGACGCGCGCCTCGCCCGCCAGCGCGCGCGCGAGCGCCAGTGCGAATCCCTCGTCGCCCGCCCCGTCCGAGGCGGCGATCGCCAGCAGGCCGAATCCGTCCGGTCGCGCCGCCAGCACGCGCGGGGCGAGCGCGCGGGCCGCATCTTCCGCGCGCGCCGCCACCGCGGGACCGGCCTGGCGCGCGGCGCCCATGTTCGGCGCAGGCAATTCGACGGCCGTCGCAGGCTCCCCGGCGACCATCTCGTCCTCGCGCCGACCGACCGGCGCCGGCGCCGCCATCCGCACGGGCGGCGGCGTGGTGAGAAGATGCGCCGCCACCACGCCGCCGAGAGAGAGCACCAGCGCCGCGATGGTGGAGAAGCCGATGATCGGCAGTTTCTTCGGGAAGGTGGGGTTCTGCGGCGCCCGCGCGCGCGAGATGATGCGCGCATCCGCCGGCGTCGCCCTGGAATTCTGCGCCGCGAGCGCTTCCTGATATTTGGTGGTGGTGGCCTCCAGCTCGTCCTTCAGCAGGCGCGCGGACCGCTCCAGTTCGCGCAGCTGCACTTCGTCCGCGCTGGAGGCGCCGATGGTCTTTTTCTGCTGGTCGAGCGTGGCGGAAAGATTCTCCACCCGCGCGCCGGCGATCCGCGCCTCGTTTTCGAGCGTGCGGGCGGTCTTTTCGCCGGCCAGCCGCAATTCGGTTTCGAGGTCGGCGAGTTGTCCGTTCAATTCCTTGATGCGCGGATGGCCCGACAGCAGCGTGCGCGATTCCAGCGCGATCTGCGCCTTGACGCTCACGCGCTGTTCGGAAATGCGACGCACGAGTTCGTTGTTGGCGACATCGGGAATCTCGCCGATGCGACCCTGACGGATCATCTCGCGGATCAGCCGCGCCTTGGCCTGCGCGTCCGCCTGCTGGGAGCGCGCGCGGGTGAGTTCGGTGTTCACCTCGCCCAGCTGCTGGGCGTTGATCGACGTATTGTTCGCGCCGACGAACAGGCCCGTCTGCGCGCGGAACTCCTCGGCCTTCGCCTCGGCCGCCGCCACCCGCGTCTTGAGATCGCCGACCGCCGCGCCGAGCGAGGCGGCGGCCTGGCGCGCCACGTCGCGCTTGGCCTCCTGCTGGAAGTCCAGGTAGACCTCCGCGATCGTGTTGGCGCCGCGCGCGGCGGTGTCGGGATCGTTCGACTGGAACTCGATGTTCAGAACGCGCGTCTTGGGCGGCGAGAACACGGTCAGCTTGTCGTAATAGGTTTCCAGCACGCGGTCCTCGGGCGCCATCTGCGTGGGATCGCGCTTCAGGCCCGTCAGAACCAGAATCTGGGAGATGGGCCCCAGGCCCTTGGCCAGCGGATCGAATTCCGGGTCGCCTGCAAGACCCGCCTGCTTGACGACGCGCCGAGCCAGATCGCGCGAGCTGATGAGCTGCACCTGGCTGCCGACCGCCTCGCTGTCGATTCCGGCGCCGCCGCTGGGATCGGTCTTTTCGGCGCGCGGCGCATAGGCGTCCTGCACTTCCAGAAGAACGCGCGCTTCGGCCGTGTAGCGCGGCTTGACGAGATGCACGAAGGCCACGCTGCCGAGCAGCGCGGCGAGCGTCGGCGCTACGATCCACTTGCGCCGCGCGGATATGAGCGACCACATGCCGACGAGATCGATCTCGTCGTTGGCGACCGGCTGCCCGATGGTGCGCTGCGACTCGGCGCTCATGTTCAACTCCGACTCTGGATGACCCGGATTTGACCCACTTATGGTTGAGAGGCGGTTAACCATATCGCCGACGCCCGAAACGGGGTCGCGAGTGAGCATTTGTTAACCATGGGCGCTTAAAAAATTCCTGGCGCGCGCCCAGCTCGATCTTCGCGCCAGGGTCGAACCTCCCGTGGGCGACGCGCTGCAACGGTGAACCAATGCTGCGTCCGACCGCCAGCTTCTGCCTCGTTCTCGCACTGTCGCTCGGCGGATGCGCCGGCCGCTACAAGGCCGACCCGATCGCGCTGGCCGACCAGAGCTATGCCGTCTCCACCGGCGACCGGCTGCGCGTGATCGTCTACGGGCAGGATTCGCTGTCCAATTCCTACACGGTCGACGCCAGCGGCCATATCTCCATGCCGCTCATCGGCTCCGTGCGCGTCGACGGCATGACGCCGGACATGGTGCGCGGCGCCGTCGAGGCGCGCCTGCGCAACGGCTATCTGCGCGACCCGCGCGTCTCCACCGAGGTGGAGGCCTATCGGCCCTTCTTCATTCTGGGCGAGGTGACGACCGGCGGGCAATATCCTTACGTCAATGGCATGACCGTGCAGACCGCGGTCGCCATCGCCGGCGGGTTCGGCCCGCGGGCCGCCCAGTCCTCCGCCATCGTCACGCGCGTGCAGAACGGCGCGCAGGTGACGGCCGAAGTGCCGATGAACCAGCCCGTGCGCCCCGGCGACACGATCCGGATTCGTGAACGGTTCTTTTGAACTTTTCATCCTAAATGTCCGCCAATCGACAGGGCGGACAAAATGATGAACGACGAGCCGGGCCGATCCCTCAAGATCGTGCATGTGTTCCGCGCGCCGCTCGGCGGATTGTTCCGCCATGTGGCCGACCTCACGCGCGAGCAGGCCGCGCGCGGCCACAAGGTGGGCATCATCGCCGATTCCTCCACAGGCGGCGCTCGCGCCGACGAGGTGTTGAACGAGCTCGCGCCGGCGCTCGCGCTCGGCGTCGCGCGCATGCCCATGCATCGGCAGGCCCATCCGGGCGATGCGCTCGCATTCGCCCGCATCGTTCGGCGCCTGAACGAAATCGACCCGGACGTGGTGCACGGCCACGGCGCCAAGGGCGGCGCCTACGCCAGGCTTCCCGCCCGCTTCGGCAACCGCCGGCCCGTGCGCGCCTACACCCCGCACGGCGGCTCCTTCAACTATCGCCCGGGCACGCGCACCCACGCCGTCTATATGGCCGTCGAACGCGCGCTCGCGCCGGCGACCGATCTTCTGCTGTTCGAAAGCGCCTATATCGGCGCGCGTTACGCCGAATTCGTCGGCCCCTCGCCCGCTCTCGCGCGCGTCATCGTCAACGGCGTGAGCGCGGCCGAACTCGAACCCGTTCCGCCCGCCGACGATGCGGCCGACCTGCTCTATGTGGGCGAACTGCGCTCCGCCAAAGGCATCGACACGCTTATCGACGCGCTGCCGCTGGTGCAGCGCGCAAGCGGGGTGACGCCCTCGTTGGTGCTTGTCGGATCCGGCCCGGACGAGGCGATGCTGACGGCGCACGCCGCGCGCCTGGGCCTGCAGGACCGGGTGCGGTTCGCCGGCGCCATGCCCGCACGCGCCGCGTTTCGCCTCGGCCGCGCGCTCGTCGTGCCGAGCCGCGCGGAATCCCTGCCCTATGTCGTGCTGGAGGCGGCCGGCGCCCGCATTCCGATGGTGGCGACCGATGTCGGCGGCATTCCCGAAATCTTCGGCCCCTGCGCCCCGAGCCTGATCGCCTGCGACAAGCCGGAACTTCTCGCCTACGCGATCGCGCGCATGATCACCCGGCCGGACAGCGAACGGCGCGCGGAGGCCGATCGGCTCGCCGCGTTCGTCGGCGAAAAGTTCACGCTGCCGAACATGGCCGAAGGCGTCCTCGCCGGCTATCGCGAGGCTCTGGCGCGCAAGCAGCAATCGACCGCCGCAACCGACCGGCCAGCGGCCGCGGCGGGCCGCACGAGAGGTATCTGATGGCCGCCTTTTCCGCCCGCGACCTGCGCGATCTCGCGCCCGACGAACAGCCCCGGAAGCCGGACGGCCCGCAACTGACGCTCCAGCGCGCGCAGGAAGGCGCGCGCCGCGCCGCGCTAGCCGAAGCGCTGGCGGGACAGACGCCACGCAAGGCCTATTCGCCGATCGTTCTGTCCGGCGTCGTGCGCATCGTGGACTTTCTGCTGCTGACGCTCTCCGGCTTTCTCGTCTTTCATCTCTACATCCGCCAGCCGATGGGCGTTGAATATGTGGTCGCGGTGTTCGGCGTCGTCGCGCTGGCGATGTTCGCGTTCCAGGCGCTCGACATCAACCGCGTCGGCGTGTTTCGAGACCCGCTTTATCAAGGCTTCCGCATCGTCGGCGGCTGGAGTCTGGTGTTTCTTCTCGCGCTCGGCGCTGTGTTCTTCCTCAAGCTCGACGGCGCCTATTCGCGGGTGTGGCTGCTGGCCTGGTGGGCGACCGGCCTTGCGCTGCTGATCGCCGAGCGCCTCGTTCTGTCCGTCATCGTGCGCGCGCTCACCGCGTCGGGGCGCCTCGACCGCCGCACGGTGGTCGTCGGCGGCGGCCCCGCGGGCGAGCAATTGCTGCGCGATCTGGCCGCCCAGAAACATTCCGACATCCGCATCTGCGGCGTGTTCGACGACCGCACGGACGAGCGCGCGCCGGACGTGATTGCGGGCTTTCCCAAGCTCGGCACGGTGGAAGACCTCGTCGAATTCGCGCGCCACACGCGCATCGACCTCGTCATCTTCGCGCTGCCGATCACCGCCGAACAGCGCCTTCTGCACATGCTGCGCAAATTGTGGGTGCTGCCGATCGACATCCGGCTGGCCGCGCACACCAACAAGCTGCGCTTCCGCCCGCGCTCCTATTCGTGGATCGGCAACGTGCCGGTGCTCGACGTGTTCGACAAGCCGATCGCCGATTGGGACGTCGTTCTCAAGACCGCGTTCGACAAAATCGTCGGCGCGGTCGCGCTGCTGCTTCTATCGCCGATCATGATGGCGGTCGCGCTCGCCATCAAGCTCGACTCGCCGGGGCCCGTGCTGTTTCGCCAGAAGCGCTACGGGTTCAACAACGAGCTGATCGAAGTGTTCAAGTTCCGGTCGATGTACGTCGACAAGCTCGACAACACGGCCTCCAAACTCGTCACGCGCGACGACCCCCGCGTCACGCGCGTCGGCCGCATCATCCGCAAGACCTCGCTCGACGAACTGCCGCAGCTGTTCAACGTGGTTTTCAAGGGGAACCTGTCGCTCGTCGGCCCGCGCCCGCACGCCGTGCACGCGCGCGCCGCCGATCACCTCTACGATGAGGTTGTGGACGGCTACTTCGCCCGCCACCGCGTGCGCCCGGGGCTGACCGGATGGGCGCAGATTCACGGCTGGCGCGGGGAAACCGACACGGAAGAGAAAATCCAGCGGCGCGTGGAGCACGACCTGTTCTACATCGAGAACTGGTCGCTCATGCTCGACGTCTACATTCTCGCCATGACGCCGGTCGCGCTCCTGAAAGCCGAGAATGCGTATTGAGCGCGCCGCACGCGCGCTCGCCGCGGCCTGTGCGGTCGCAACCCCCGCCTGCGCGCAGGATGCTCCCGCGCTACGCCTTTCTCTCGACGGGCGCGCGCAGAAGGTCTTCGATTCCAGAACCGACCGCTGCGCCCCCGTCGACATGCCGGACGTCAACCCGCGTGCGGTGCGCACCGATGCAGGCGTGGCGATGTTCGCCCTGCATCACGAGGCGCGCGCGCTGCGCGGCCCGGACCTCGACCGCCTGAAGATCGATTGCTCGGTCGCGCTGTCGTCCGGCGACAACGAAGACCCCGCCAGGCACGACGGCCGGCGCTACATCACATCGCTGTGGGCGCTCGACGGCAAGCGCATCGCCGCGCTCGTTCACAACGAATATCACGCGGAAGCCTATCCCGGCCGTTGCGTGTCGAAAGACGGCATGGCGTGCTGGTGGAACAGCGTGCTCGCCTTCCGCTCCGACGACGGCGCGCGGCGATTCCAGCCGATGCAGCCACTGGTCGTCGCCGCCGCGCCGTTTCGCCAGCATGTGGGCCAGATGCGTCATCGCGGCTTCTTCTCGCCCTCAAACATGGTCGCGCACGGCCGCTTCGTATACGCCTTCGTTTCGACGACGGGCTGGGACGGGCAGAAATTCGGCGCCTGTCTCATCCGCAACGCCGATCCGCTGAAATCCGACGGGTGGCGTGGCTACGACGGGCGCGATTTCACCGTGCGCTGGAGCGATCCCTACGCCACCGACGCGCGCGCGGCGCAAGCGTCTTGCGCGCCGGCCGACACATTCGGCTTTCCGGTCGGCGCCCTCGTGCGGTATCGCGCGAACGGAACGTTCGTCGCGGTGTGGGAAGCCCCGCGCGTGGACGGCAGGTTTCCCGTCGCCGGATTCTATTATGCGACCTCGCGCGATCTGATCGGCTGGAGCGCGCCCGCGCTGTTGATGGCGGGCGCGGTCATTCACGACGCCTGCGACGGCGGCAGGAACCGCGACGGCATGACCATCGCCTATCCCGCGCTTCTCGATCCGCAGGCCGAAGGCCGCAATTTCGACAACGCCGGCGACACGCCGTTTCTCTATTTTGCGCAGATAAGGAACAACGGCTGCGTGGCGGGCGCCGAGCGCGTGCTCGTGCGTGTACGCGTCAGGATCGCGCCGCGCTGAAGCGATTCACGCGCCCTGCCCGGCAAGCCGCGGCGCCGGTCTGCGCGCCGGCGCAAGACCGAGCGTCGCGAGCCACCCCATTCGCGCAAGCGCCATATGCGCGACCATCGGCGCGGCGACGCCGACGAACGTCGCGACGACGAGATACACGAACGGGTCGTGCGGAACGCCGAGCCGCATCATTACGACGCGCGCGCCGGCCCCGGCCATGATGTGCAGGATATAGATGGTCATCGACATGGCGCCGACCGTCGCGAACACGCGGCCAAACGCGCCGCCCATTGTCTTGCAGGCGATCAGCGTCGCCGCGATGCCGAACGCCGCCGCCGGAATCGCGGCGGGCGACGCGTAATCGTATCCGGTCGCATGGGCGGCCCAGACCGCGCCTGCAAAGCCCGCAAGCGCGAGGAAAAGCCATGCGCCATCGCGGCCGTCGCGCGCCGCGCCCCATTGCGCCAGTCGCGCCGACAGAACGACGCCGCAGACATAGAAGCCGAAATTGAAAAGGTACTTGCCTGGATAAAACGGCGCGAACGGCGAGGCCGCCACCGCCACGACGGCGCCCGCCAGCAGCAGCGCGCGGCTGCGGCCGAGCACGACGAAGCCGATGTGACACACCATGAGCCCGTAGAGAAACCAGAACTGGGCGATCGGCTCGTAGAGGATCGTGCGGAAAACGTCGCTCGTGAAGGCGCCGTTGACGAGGCCCGCCATTTTGATCTGCACGATCCCCTGCACGAAAGACCAGAGGAAATACGGCCACACGATCGTGTGCAGCTTGTCGCGAAGGAAACCGGCGGCGCCGCGCCGCAGGCTGCGCTCGGCGTTGAGACCGGCCAGCAGAAAGAACAACGGCATGTGGAACGTGTAGAGCGTGTAGTCGAGCGCGCGCGTCCAGGCCGCATCGGGCGCGATACCCGCGGCCATCAGCCCGCGCAGCACATGGCCGAACACCACCAGCACGATGCCGACGCCCTTCGCGCGATCCTGCCAGAGCTGTCGTTGGCCGCTCATGAAATCTCCTTGCGCGCCCGCCGGAGCACGGCGCCCAAAGAAGCTATCGCCGCCCTTCCTTGCTGATTTGTTAACCATGCGTCGCTAGGGTCCCGAAGGCCGCGCGGCAGGACGTTTCATGGTCGACACGATCGCTTTGGCGCATGCGCCGCAGCGCAGATGGACGTTTTCCTACCAGAAATTCCTCGACGGATTTCTGTGGGCGTTCATTGCGCTCGGCTCGTTCACCTTCATCGAACCGGCGCCCTACGACCTGCTCTCGCTCGCCATCGTGCCGCTTTGGGCGTTTGGCGGCTTTCGCATTCACCGCTCCATCGTGCCGTTCTTCGTGCTGCTGGGACTTTACAACGTCGGCGGCCTGATATCGCTCGTGCCGTGGCACCACGCGCCCAACTCCGGCATCTGGATTTTCTATTCGGTCTATCTGTCCGTCTCCGCGCTGTTCTTCGCCATCTTCTTCGGCGAGCGCACCGAGCGGCGCATGAAAATCTGCCTGGACGCCTATCTGGCGAGTTGCATCTTCGCCGCCGTGCTGGGTGTGATCGGCTATTTCGATCTGGGCGCCACCGCGAAATGGTTCGCGCCCGAGGCGCGCGCCACCGGTCCGTTCAAGGATCCGAACGTGATGGGCTCCTACATCATTTTCGGCTTCATCTATCTCCTGCAGCTGCTTTTGACCGGCAAGGCGCGCCGGCCGTGGCTGGTGGTTCCGGCGGCGCTGCTGCTGCTGCTGGCGATATTGCTGTCCTTCTCGCGCGGCTCGTGGGGCGCGACCGTGCTGGCGACGCTGATGACGACCGGTTTCGCTTATGTCTCCTCCGAGGACCGGCGCGTGCGCCGGCGCATCGTCGTCCTGTTCTTCGCCGTCGTGGCGATGGCCGCGCTCGCGCTCGCCGCAGCGCTCTCGGTCGAACAGATTCGCGAAATGCTGGCCAACCGCGCGCAGCTCGCGCAGGATTACGACGCCGGCGAACGCGGCCGGTTCGGCAATCAGCTGCGATCGATCCCCATGCTGATCGAACTGCCGAACGGCTTCGGCCCCTATCGCTTCAACGTCTTCTTCGGCCTCGATCCGCACAATTCCTACATCAGCGCCTTCGCGTCCTACGGCTGGCTCGGCGGCTTCGCGTTCCTGCTTCTGGTCGCCGTCACCACTTTCGTCGGCTTTCGGCTGAGCCTCGCGCCCTCGCCTTATCGCGGGCCGGCGCAGATCGTCTGGACCGCCCTGTTCATGTATTTCCTGCAGGCCGTGCAGATCGACATCGACCACTGGCGGTTCGTGTTCCTGCTGCTGGGCGCGCTGTGGGGACTGGAAGCCGCGCGGCTGCGCTGGCTGAGGGACCATCCTGCGGTTGCTGCGCCGCAATAGATTTTGCGCGACGCGTCATGGCCGGCTTTTGCGCATCCGGCCCCGCCTTGCAATAATCAAGCGACTCGCAGGCTTGGCCTGCATCCAGTTCGCGGGGTCCGATGAAACCGATCAACGTCATCCTGACCGCTTTGGCCGCGCTGTGCGGCGGCGCGGCCGTCGTCCTGGCCGCGGCCGGCGCGCACGTGAACGCCGACCCGCGCCTCCAGACGGCCGCGCAGATATTGCTGCCGCACGCCGTGGCCGCGCTGGGGTTTGTCGCTCATTCGCGCGCGGCCTATGCGGCGCGCGGCTTCACGTGGGCGGCCGGCCTGCTGCTGCTCGGCGCAGCGCTGTTCGCCGGCGACATGACGTTCCGCGCCTTTTTCGGCCACCCGGTCTTTCCTTACGCCGCGCCGCTCGGCGGCGTCGTCCTGGTCGTCGGCTGGCTGGCGGGCGTCGCCGCTGCGCTGATGTCGGCCGCCGCGCCGCGCCCCCCGCTGCCGCCGGAGCCGGACCCGGGGTTCTGATCTTTTCCATGCCCCTGAAAATCGCCATAGATTTCGGGCGAATATGCTAGGAAAGACGGCCCCGCTCCGGGGTCGCGGCCAGGCGCCCTGCGTCCGCGCGTCCGCCGCAGCGGAGAAATCGATGGTGGTGTCGAAAAAGTCCGTATCGCGCGCACTCGTCGCCGCGTGTTTTGTCGCGACCTTCGCGACCGCCCTGGCGCATCGCGCGACCGCGCAGGGCGCGCGTCCCCCGGCTGTCGTCACCACGGCCGTTTCGCAGACCACACAACTGCCGTTCGTGGCGGAAGCCATCGGCTCCGTGCAGCCGATCGCCAGCGTGCAGATCCGCACGCGCGTCGATGCGCAGATCGAAAGCATCGCGGTCGCCGACGGCGCGTCGGTGAAGGCGGGCGACGTGCTCGTCAAGCTCGACTCGCGTCAGGTGGAGGCGCAGCTCAAGCAGGCGCAGGCGCAACTGGACCGCGACAACGCCACGCTCCAGCAGAACCTGCGCGACGTCGAGCGGTTCGCCCAGCTCGTCGCGTCGAAATCCGCCACGCAAGTGGCGCTCGACAACGCCAGGACCGCCGTGCTGGCGACAAAGGCCGCCATCGCCGGCGATCAGGCGGCGATTGAAAGCCTGAAAGTGCAACTGTCCTACTACACGCTGCGCGCGCCCATCTCCGGCACGGTCGGCGCCTTCGCGCTGAAGGCGGGCAACATGGCGCGCGCCAACGACAATTCGGCCACCGGCGTGTTCGCCACCATCAACCAGATCGCGCCCATCTATGTCGCGTTCTCCCTGCCGCAACGCTTTCTGCCGGATCTGCGCGCCGCGATGGCCGGCGCGGGCGCGCGCGTCGCAGCCCGTCCGCAGGGCGCGCAACGCTGGATCGAAGGCAAGGTGGCGCTCATCGACAACACGATCGATCCGGCGACCGGCATGCTGGTCGCACGCGCAACCTTCGCCAACGACGATCAGGCTCTGTGGCCCGGCCAGTTGTGCGATCTGAAAGTCACGCTGCGCGTGGACGACAACCTCGTCGTCGTGCCGCGCGAGGCGGTGCAGGTCGGCCAGAAGGGCAATTTCGTTTTCGTCGCCGACGGCGGCAGGGCCGTGCTGCGCACGGTGAAGGTCGGGCGCGAACAGGACGGACGCACGGTGATCGCGGACGGCCTGAAGCCGGGAGAGACCGTCATCGTCGGCGGCGCGAACCTGCTGACGGACGGCGCCGCGATCGCGGTCGAAAAGTCGGCCGACAAGTCCGCCGTCAAACCGAACGCCAAGGCGGACGCCTCCTGATGTCACTGCCCGAACTCTGCATTCGCCGACCGGTGATGACGACGCTGCTGATGCTGTCGTTCGTCATTTTCGGCCTGTTCGGCTATCGGCAGCTTCCGGTGTCCGCGCTGCCGCGCGTCGATTTTCCGACCATCGCCGTCACCGTCGGGCTGCCGGGCGCGAGCCCCGAGACGATGGCGGCCTCGGTCGCAGCCCCGCTCGAGCGACAGTTCGCCACCATTCCCGCCATCACTTCCATGACGTCGCAATCGGGGCGCGGCAACACGTCGATCGTGTTGCAGTTCGACCTCGACCGCAACATCGACGGCGCGGCGCTCGACGTGCAGTCGGCGATCTCGGCCGCCTCGCGCAAACTGCCGCAGAACCTCCCTTCCCCGCCGACGTTCCGCAAGGTGAATCCCGCCGACATCGCCGTCATGTTCATCGCGCTGCGTTCGACCGAGGCGCCGCTTTACGTGACGAACGATTACGCCGAACAGGTGTTCGCGCAGCAGATTTCGCAGATCCCCGGCGTGGCGCAGGTGCAGATTTTCGGCCAGCAGAAGTTCGCGGTGCGCGTGCAGGTCGATCCCGAGAAGGCCGCCGCCCGCAATCTCACGCTGAGCGAAGTGGCGGGCCAGATCGCAGCGGCCAATTCCAACGCGCCGGTCGGCGTGCAGCTCGGCAAGCGCCAGAACGTGACCATTCAGGCGACCGGCCAGATGGAGAAGGCGGAGGACTATCGCCCGCTGGTCGTCGCCTGGCGCAACGGCGCGCCCGTGCGGCTCGACGAGATCGCCAATGTCCGCAACAGCGTCGACAACGACCAGGTCGCCGCCTGGTTCGGCGACGAACGCGCGATCATTCTGGCCGTCTATCGGCAGTCGGACGCCAACACGATCGAGGTGGTCGATCAGGTGAAGGCGCGCCTGCCCGGCTACCAGTCGCAACTGCCCGCCTCGATTAAGGCGCAGGTGATCAACGACCGCTCGGTTTCCATCCGCGATTCTGTGAAGGACGTGAAGGAGACGCTGCTGATCGCGGTCGTGCTCGTCATTATGGTCATCTTCCTGTTCCTGAAGACGCTGTCGGCGACCATCATTCCCGCGCTCGCGCTGCCGGTCTCGCTCATCGGCACCTTCGCATTCATGTATATGTTCGGGTATTCGATCGACAACATCTCGCTGCTGGCGATCACGCTATCGGTCGGCTTCGTGGTCGACGACGCGATCGTGATGCTCGAGAACATCGTGCGTCACATAGAGGAAGGCATGAAACCGTTCGAGGCCGCGCTCAAGGGCGCGCGCGAGATCGGCTTCACCATCATCTCCATCACCTTCTCGCTCGTCGCGGTGTTCATACCCGTGCTGTTCATGAGCGGCGTGGTCGGCCGCGTGTTCCGCGAATTCGCGGTGACGATCTCGGTCGCCATTCTGGTGTCGGGCGTCGTGTCGCTCACGCTCACGCCGATGCTGTGCGCGCGCATTCTCAAGGCCCCCAAACACGGACGCGACCAGGGCTTGTTCGGCCGCGTGGTCGACGCGGGGATCGACGGCATGCTCGCCGCCTACCGCTGGTCGCTTGACCTCGTGCTGCGCGCCAAGTTTCTCACGCTGATGCTGACCTTCGCGACGCTCGGCGCGAGCGTCTACATGTTCTACACGATCCCGAAAGGTTTCTTTCCGACCGAGGACACGGGCTTCGTCGTCGGCTCGACCGAAGCCGCGCCCGACATTTCGATCGAGGCGATGTCCGATCTGCAGCTTCGACTCATCAACGCGGTGCGCGCCGATCCGGGCGTCGCCTATGTCACCTCCGCTGTCGGCTTCGGCAACATCGTCAATCAGGGCCGCATCTTCGTCGCGCTGAAGCCGAAAAAGGAGCGCGGCGACCAGATGGCGGTCATCGGCCGCTTGCGCAAGGCGGCGAGCGCGGCGCCCGGCATCACCGTTTCGTTCGTGCCCATTCAGAATTTCAATCTCAACGCCGGCCGCATCACGCGCTCGCAATACCAGTACACGTTGCAATCGACCGACATCGAAACGCTTTACGCCAAGTCGGCCGAGATCGCCGATCGCATGTCGCATCTGCCCGGCCTGCGCGACGTGACGAGCGATCTTCAGATCCGCAATCCGCAGTCCTTCGTCGAAATCGACCGCGAGAAGGCCGCCGCGTATGGCGTCACCGCCGACCAGATTCGCGTCGCGCTCTACAACGCCTTCGGCGCCTATCAGGCGTCCACCATCTACACGCAGGCGACCGACTATCAGGTGATCGTGGAAGCGAGCCGCGATTTCCAGGCCGACCCCAACCAGATCGCGCGGCTCTACATCCGACCGCAGAACGCCGCGGCCGGCGCCGCGCCCGCCATTCCCGGCGCCGCCGCCGGCGGCCAGCCCGCGCTCATCCCGCTCGACCAGATCGCCACCGTCACGCGCAACGTCGGCCCGCTCACCATCAACCGTCAGGCCCAGCAGCCCGCCGTCACGCTGTCCTTCAACCTCGCGCCCGACGTGTCGATCGGTCAGGCGGTGGAGGCGATTCAGAAACTGGAGAAGGAGATCGCGCTGCCGCAGACGGTGGCGACCGGCTTCTCGGGCACGGCCCAGCAGTTTCAGGAGGCGCTGAAGGGTCAGGGCCCGCTCATCCTCGCCGCCATCCTGACGATCTACATCCTGCTCGGCGTGCTCTACGAGAGCTTCATCCACCCGATCACGATTCTGTCGGGCCTGCCTTCGGCCGGTCTCGGCGCGCTGATCTTCCTGCGCATGTTCGGCATGGACCTTTCGGTCGTCGCCATCATCGGCGTGCTGCTGCTCATCGGCATCGTGAAGAAGAACGCGATCATGATGATCGACTTCGCGCTCGTGCGGCGCAGGGACGGCCTCGACGCGCAGACAGCCATCCGCGAGGCGGCGCTCATCCGCTTCCGTCCCATCATCATGACCACGCTGGCGGCCGCCTTCGGCGCCGTGCCCATCGCCATCGGCGCGGGCGCCGGGGCGGAGCTGCGCCAGCCGCTGGGCGTGGCCATCGTCGGCGGCCTCGCCGTCTCGCAACTGCTGACGCTCTACATCACGCCGGTCGTCTACATCTATCTGGACCGGCTGGAAGCGTGGCTCTCCCCGCGCCCCGCCCCGCTGCCCGAACCCGCCCCCGCCCGCGCGGCCGAATAGGCTTTCGCGCCGGTCCGTCCTGGTTTATGGCGGCCCTGCCGGTGTCTTTCGGGCGCCCGGCTCCTCCTGTAACATGCCCGCGGACGGCCAAAAGGACTTCACGAGGACCCAAGATGCAGAAGGTGTATTCCGACGCGAAGAGCGCGCTCGCCGGCGTGCTGAAGGACGGCATGACGATCATGTCGGGCGGGTTCGGCCTGTGCGGCATTCCCGAAACGCTGATCGAGGCCATTCGCGACTCGGGCGTGAAGAACCTCACCGTCATCTCCAACAACGCGGGCGTGGACGGCGTGGCGCTCGGCCTGCTTCTGGAAACGCGGCAGATCAGGAAGATGATCTCGTCCTATGTCGGCGAGAACAAGATTTTCGCGCAACAGTATCTGGCCGGCGAACTGGAGCTGGAATTCAATCCGCAGGGCACGCTCGCCGAGCGCATCCGCGCGGGCGGCGCCGGCATTCCGGCCTTCTTCACCAAGACGGGCGTCGGCACGATCATCGCCGAAGGCAAGGAAGTGCGCACGTTCGACGGCGAGGAATATGTGATGGAGCGCGGCCTGGTCGCCGATCTTGCGGTCGTCCACGCCTGGAAGGGCGATACCGAAGGCAATCTCATCTACCGCAAGACCGCCCGCAACTTCAACCCGATGATGGCGACCGCCGCCAAGGTCACCGTGGCCGAGGTCGAACATCTGGTCGAGCCCGGCGAGCTAAATCCGGACGCGATCGTCACGCCCGGCGTCTACGTCAAGCGCATCGTGCATGTGAAAGACGCCCGCAAGCACATCGAACAGCGCACCAACCGCAAACGCGCGGCAGCTTGAGGAACCCACCCATGGCTTGGACCAGAGACGAAATGGCCGCGCGCGCCGCTCGCGAATTGCGCGACGGATTCTACGTCAATCTCGGCATCGGCATCCCGACCCTCGTGTCGAACTACATTCCCGCTGGCATGAAAGTGTCGCTGCAAAGCGAGAACGGCATGCTTGGCATGGGGCCCTTCCCCTATGAGGGCGAGGAGGATCCCGATCTCATCAACGCCGGCAAGCAGACGATCACCGAACTGCCGACGACCTCCTATTTTTCCTCCGCCGATTCCTTCGCCATGATCCGCGGCGGCCATATCGACCTGTCGATTCTGGGCGCCATGCAGGTGGCCGAGAACGGCGATCTCGCCAACTGGATGATCCCCGGCAAGATGGTGAAGGGTATGGGCGGCGCGATGGACCTCGTGGCCGGCGTGAAAAAAGTGGTCGTGGTGATGGATCACGTCGCAAGGGCCAAGGACGGAACCGTCGAGAAGAAGCTGCTGCATCGCTGCAACCTGCCGCTGACCGGCGCGCGCGTCGTGGACATGGTGGTGACCGATATGGGCGTGTTCGTCATCGACAAGCACGGGTCCGGGCCGATGAAGCTGATCGAACTCGCCCCCGGCGTGACGGTGGACGACATCCGCGCCAACACCGAGGCGAGCTTCGTCGAGGCGCTGAAAGCCGCCGCGTGACGCCGTCGGCCGGGCGGCGCGCCGTCCGGCCACGATTTCGCCGCGCTTGTCGTCGATTGCGGGACGGCCCGCCCCCCGCTCCTCCGTGCGGAGGTCGCCGGCTCATCAGGTAGCGCGCATATGGCCTCCATCCGCGACAGCGACGTCCCGCCGCCCGCCACGCCCGCCGCCGGCCCGCGTGCGGCCCGGTTCCGGCCGCTGCGATGGCTGACCTCCGGCTCGCCGCGCATGCGCGCGCTCAAGATCGCCGGCCTCCTGCTGGCGTCGCTGGGCGCAGGCGCGGCGATCGCGCCGTGGACGGTCTCGCGCGGCGCGCTGCGCGAGGAGATCGCGGCGCAACTGCGGTCCTCCTCGGGGCTCTACGTTTACACCAACGGCGCCTCCACCTTCTCGCTGCTGCCGCGCCCGACTGTGCGGCTGGCCGACATCGCGTTCGTCGATCCGCGCGGCGCGCTGACCATCCAGGCGCGCGAATTGCGCGGCACGGTGCGCCTGCTGCCTCTGCTGGCGGGCCGGCTGGAACTGGTCGAGGCCACACTCGACCGGCCGAACCTCGCCATCGACATCGACGGCAAGCCGATGACCAGCGCCGGCGCCGCCGTGCGCGCGGCCGATGCGCGGCCGGCTTCGCCCGAGGCCGCCAAAGCCGACCAGGCGCGGCTCGGCGTCGTGTCGTTCGTGGACGGGGCCGCGCAATTGCGGCGCGCCGGCCAGGTCGTCGAAACCCTGTCGGCGATCGACGCCACGCTCGACTGGCGCACGGTCTCCTCGCCGGCCGCCCTCGACGGCGCGGCCATGTGGCGCGGCCGCCGCATCGCGCTCGCGCTCTGGATCGCCCGGCCGTCCGAACTGCTGCGCGGCGAATTGTCGAGCGCGACCGCGCAGGTGCGCGCCACCGACATCGATCTTGCGGCCAACGGCGCGCTGGCGCTCGGCGCGCGGCCGCATTTCGAAGGCCGTATCGTCGCCTCCACGCCGTCCGCGCGCGGCCTGTTCGAACTCGCGGGGGCCACGCCGCCCGCCTTCGTCGGGCGCGGCGCGGCGTCCATCGATTGCGAATGCAGCGCAAGCGCCGCCGCGCTCTCGCTATCGACCGTCAAGCTGGCGCTCGGCCCCAACACGTTCACCGGCGCGCTCGCGCTGCGGCTCGACGAGCCGCGACCGCTCCTGACCGGCACGCTGGCGGCCAAATCGCTGTCCATGCTCTCCGCGTTCGCGGAGGCGCCGCGCCTCGTGGGCGCCGACCGGCATTTCAGTCGCGATCCCTTCGACGCGCGCGCCCAGGAGTCGGTCGACCTCGACCTGCGCCTGTCGGCCAACGAAGTGAGTTTCGCCCGCCTGCGCGCGCAGGACGTCGCCGGCGCGCTCATGCTCAAGGACGGAAAGCTCGATCTTTCGATCGCCGACGCGCGCTTCTACAAGGGCGCGGTCAAGGCGCGCCTCGCCGTGGAGCCGCGCGGACAGGGCGGCGCCGAGGTGAAGGCGAGCCTGATCGCCCGCGGCGTCGACTGGGGCGCCATCGACTGGGAGCAGTTCGGCGCCGCGCGGCTGGCGGGTCTTGCCGATGTCACGCTGACGCTGGAAGGCGCGGGCGCGAGCCCCGACCAGCTGGCGCGCGCACTGTCGGGCCAGGGCGACATCAAGCTGACGAACGGCGAGATTCTGGGCCTCGATGTCGAGCGCGTGCTCAAGCGCATGGAGCGTCGTCCGCTGTCGACGGCCGCCGACATCCGCTCCGGCCGCACGGTGTTTTCCAACGCGCGCGCCACGTTCGAGATTCAGAACGGCCTCGCGCGCGTGGTGGACGCGGCCGTCGACGGCGCGGGCTACGCGATGACGATTTCGGGAACCGCGCAGCTCGCCGAACGCCAGATCGCGCTGCGCGCCAACGTCGCCCCGCCCGACGCCGCCCAGCGCGCCGAGGCGCCCGGTTTCGCCTTCGACATCGCCGGCCCGTGGGACAATCCTGTCATGGCGCCGGACGTGCACAGTTTCATCAGGCGCTCGGGCGCGGCCCAGCCGCTGCTCGGTCCGCGCATCGACAAGGCGTCGCCCGCCCCGCCGCGCGCCGCAAGTCCGCCGAAGGAATGATCACTTTTCCCCGCGCCGCCACGATACGAACGCCAGCGCGCCGAGGGCGAGCGAACCGAAGGCGAGCAGCAGCGTGGAGGCGGCGTTGATCTCGGGGCTCACGCCAAGCCGAACCTGACTGTAGATGCGCATCGGCAGCGTCGTCGACCCCGGCCCGGACGTGAAACTGGCGATCACCAGATCGTCGAGCGACAGGATGAACGCCATCGCATAGGCGCCTGCGATCGCCGGCAGAAGTTGCGGCACGGCGACATGGGCGAAGGCGGCGAGCGGCGTTGCGCCCAGGTCCTGCGCGGCCTCCTCCAGCGAACGGTCGAGCGTGGCGAGCCGCGCGCGGATCGCCACCGTCGCAAAGCCCAGCGAGAACGTCGTATGCGCGGCCACGACGGTCCAGAAACCGCGCGGCAGATCGAGCGCCACGAACACCAGCAGCAGCGACAGGCCGAGCACGATCTCCGGCATGACGATCGGCGCGAACAAGGCGCCGACGAACAGCGTGCGCCCGCCGAACCGGCCGAACCGTTCGAGCGCGACTGCGGCCATCAGCGCCAGCACGGTCGAAAGCGCGGCCGATAGCGCCGCGACCTTCAGACTGGTCGCGGCCGAGGCCAGCATCTGCTCGTTGGCGAGGAGCGCGCCGTACCAGCGCGTCGAGAACCCGCCCCACACGGTCACGAGCCGCGAGGCGTTGAACGAATAGACCACCAGAAGCGCGATGGGCGCGTAGAGAAAGAGAAAGCCCGCCAGCAATGCGGCGCGACGCGCGAACATCGTCATGTGCGCCGCCTCTCGATCCACACGATGGGTCCCACCAGCAGCGCGATCAGCACGATGGCGCCGGCGGACGCGGCCGGCCAGTCGCGGTTCTCGAAGAAGTCGTTCCACATCACGCGGCCGATCATCATCGTGTCCGAACCGCCGAGCAGATCGGGTATGACGAATTCGCCGACGGCCGGAATGAACATCAGGAGCGCGCCCGCGACCACGCCGGTCGCCGAGAGCGGCAGCGTGACGGTCAGGAACGTCGCGAGCGGCGCGGCGCCGAGATCGGCGGCGGCCTCGCGCAGGCTTTCGTCCTGCGCCTCCAACGCGGCGTAGATCGGCAGCACGACGAACGGCAGATACGAATAGACCATGCCGATCGTCACCGCGGCGTTGGTCGCCAGAATCGGCAACGGCGCGTCGATGATCCCGAGCGCCATCAGCGCGCGATTGAACAGACCCTCGTCTTTCAGGATCATGATCCACGCATAGACGCGGATGAGAAAACTCGTCCAGAACGGCGCGACCGCAAGTCCGATCAGCACGGGACGCAACCGCTTGTCCGAACGCGCGATGGCGAGCGCGATCGGATAGGCGATCGCGACCGCGATCGCGGTGGCGAGCCCCGCGAGGGCGAGCGACGTCAGATAGGCCTCGAAATAGAGCGGATCGGCGAACAGGCCGCGATAGGCGTCGAGCCCGAACGTTCGCGCCTTGTCGAGAATCGCCGACAGCCCTTCGCCGAAATCGAACGTGGGAACATAGGGCGGTTGCGCGATCGCGCTGCGCGACAGCGAGATCTTGAAGACGAGCGCCAGCGGAACGAGAAAAAACGCGACCAGCCACAGATAGGGCGCCGCCAGAATCGCGCGCCGACCCGCGCCGAGCCTGCGCGCGCGCTCAACCATCGACGATCACGCCGTCGTTGGCGCCAAACGCGAACGTCGCGCGCGCGCCCTGCGCCAGCGCGCCCGCATCCGCCGCCACGCGCAGCAGCGCGCCGGAGGAAAGCCGCACCCGCGCCAGCGAATGATCGCCGCGAAAGATCACGTCCTGCACCTCGCCAGCGACACTGTTGCGCCCCGCCCCGCCCGGCGCGATCCGCTCGGGCCGCACCGAGACGATCGCATGGTCGCCCGAAAACCCTTCGTGCGCTATCTCGATGACGCCGTCCGGCGTTTCGATGCGGATCGCATGCGCATCGCGCGCGATCACCCTGCCTTCGAAGAAATTCGTCTCGCCGACGAAACCCGCCACGAATTTCGTGCGCGGACGCGCGTAAATCTCGCCCGGCGCTCCCAGTTGCTCGATGCGCCCCGCGCGCATGATGGCGATGCGATCGGCCATCGCCAGCGCCTCGTCCTGATCGTGAGTGACGACGAGGAACGCGACGTTCAGTTTTTTCTGGATCTGCATCAGTTCGAACTGCGTCTCCTCGCGCAACTTGCGGTCGAGCGCGCCGAGCGGTTCGTCGAGCAGCAGCAGTTTCGGTCCGCGCGCGAGCGCGCGCGCAAGGGCCACGCGCTGGCGCTGGCCGCCCGACAATTGCGCGGGCTTGCGCCGCTCCATGCCCTGCAATTGGGCGATGCGGACCATTTCCGCGACGCGCGTGACGATGGTCGCCCGGTCCACGCCCATGCGTTTCAGACCGAACGCGATGTTGTCGGCGACGGTGAGATGCGGAAACAGCGCGTAGGACTGGAACATCATGTTGACGGGACGCCGGTGCGGCGGCGTCGCGCGCATGTCCGCGCCGTCGATGAACACGGCGCCCGTGTCCGGCGTCTCGAATCCGGCGGCCATGCGCATGAGCGTGGTCTTGCCGCAGCCGGACGGACCGAGCAGCGCGAAGAACTCGCCCGCGCGCACCTCCAGCGAAACATCGTCCACGGCGCGCGTCGCGCCGAACTGTTTCGACACCCTGTCGAAACGCAGAACCGGGTCGTTCAATTTCAGCGATCCTCGCGCAGCGCGTCGGCGAGCCGTTGCTCCAGCACCAGCGGTTTGGTCAGCACGAGCGCGCCCTTGGTCTTCTCGATGAGGCCCTCGCGTTCGAGCGCGGAGAACTCGCGCGTCACCTGCTCGCGCCGGCAACCGATCCGCGCGGCGACGACATGGTGGAACGGCGGCGGAGTCACCACTTTCTCGCCCGCATGGCCCGCGCGCGGATGCGACATGCGCAGCAGCTCCGCATAAAGGCGGTGGCGCAGATCGAAGATCGACAGTTCAGCCAGCCGCGCGTTGCCCTCGCGCACGCGCGTGGCGAGCAGTTTGAGAACCTTGTCGCAGGCCGCCCGCGAGGTGAACAGAATGTCGCGGAACACGGCCGCCGGCATGATGCAGAGTTCCGCGTTGGTGAGCGCCGTCACATTCGCGGAACGCTTGATGCCGTCGATTGCCGCGAGCTCGCCGAAAAAGGCGCCGGCCTTCAGGTCGGCCAGAATCACCTCCTTGCCCGCCGCCGTGCGGATCAGCACGCGCACGTCGCCGGTGACGATGAAGTAGACGTCGCTCGACTGGTCCTCGAAATCGACGATGGTTTCGTTCTCCGAGGCTTTGCGCCACAGAACCCGCCGTTCGAACGCGGCGAGATCGATGTCCTGCACATCCTTGAAGAATGCGATACGCGAGAGACTCTGCATGGCTCCGACCGACTGCCCCGCCCCGCGGACGGCGCGCACGATGGTAGCAGACGCACGCCCTGCGTCCATCATCGCGGAGCGCTTTCGCGCAAAGCGGGCGCCGGTTCGCGCAAAGAAAACGCGCCGGAACCGATCGCTGGAGCATCGCTTCCGATTCCCTCGGAAGCGAAAACGCTCAGGCCGGCAGGCTCCTGCGCGCCGCCTCGATCGTGTTGGCCATCAGCAGCGGCACGGTCATCTGCCCCACCCCGCCGGGCACCGGGGTGATGGCGCCTGCGGTTTTCAGCGCTTCGCCATAGGCCACGTCGCCCGCCAGCCGGTATTTGCCGTCGGCCGTCGGCACGCGGTTGATGCCCACGTCGATGACGATGGCGCCAGGCTTGATCCAGTCGCCGCGCACCATCTCCGGCTGGCCGACGGCGGCCACCACGATATCGGCGCGCCGCACCACGCCCGGCAGGTCGCGCGTGCGCGAATGGGCGACGGTGACGGTGGCGTTGGCGGCCAGCAGCAATTGCGCCATCGGCTTGCCCATCAGGTTGGAGCGGCCGATGACGACCGCCTCGGCGCCCGCCACGCTGCGGCCGAGCGCCTGCGCCGTCTGTTCGATCAGGCGCATGGAGCCGACCGGCGTGCACGGCAGCAGCGCGCGCGCCGTCGCGCCGGTGGCCAAAAGGCCGGCGTTGACCGGGTGAATGCCGTCGACATCCTTGCGCGGGTCGATCCGCTCCAGCGCCGCGGCGCTGTCGAGCCCCTTGGGCAGAGGCAGCTGCACCAGAATGCCGTGCACCGCCGGATCGGCGTTCAGGTCGTCGATCAGCGCGTTGAGCGTCGCCTGGGCCACGTCGGCCGGCAGGTTGCGCTGGATGGAGTGAAAACCGAGGTCGGCGGCCATGCGGCTCTTGGAGCGCACGTAGACGCCGCTCGCCGGATCGTCGCCCACGAGCACGACCGCCAGCCCCGGTCGCACGCCCCTGGCGATGAGATCGGCGGTCGCACGGCGCGCCTGTTCTACCACGGCGCCGGCCGCGATCTTGCCGTCGATGACCAGCGCGCCTTCGCCGGAAGGCCGCAGAAAATCTGGAAGTTGTGTCATGGCGCCCTGCCCGGAACGAACGCCGCCTTTTGTCAGACCGCGCGGCCGGCGCCAAGCGCGCCCGCGACGTCTTCCAAAGCAAAACGCGCCGCATGGCGCGCCCGCGCGCCCGGCGCGAGCAGGCGCATGGACGGTTTGTCGGAAATCTCGCCGTCGAACCCCACCGGATCGCCGTGGCCGGTCCACGCCTCGATGCACAGGAATGGCGCCGGCGGACGCGCCCAGAGCGCCAGATGCGGAAAATTCTCCAGTTCGATCGAAAGCCTTAGCCCCTCGCCGTTGTCGTAGGCCGCCCGCCGGCTCGCGATATTCAGAAAGCACAGCGCTTCGCGCGCGAACGCCGCCGGCGTCAGGCGCAGGCGCCGGCCCTCGAGCGGAACGGGGCGTGTTTGGTCCGAAAACAGCCCGCCCGGCGCGATGACCGGCGCCAGCGGGTTCTCCTGCGTCTCGAAGAGGAACATGTGTTCGGCCCGCGATCCGCCGAGCGGCCAGGCGAAGCCCGGATGCAGCCCGACCGCGTAGGGCATCGGCGCCTCGCCGACATTCTCCACCTCCAGCGCCCACGCGAGCGCGGTCGCGGTCAGCCGATACGTCGCCTCCAGCCGGAAGGCGAACGGATAGAGCGCGCGCGTCGCCGCGCTGTCGACCAGCCGCAGCCGGGCGCCGTCGGCGGCGCGCTCCACCACGGCGAATTCGGCGGACCGCGCGAATCCGTGCAGCCCGAGCGGATAGGCGCGCCCGCGATGGCGCACGCCGTCGCGGGTCCAGCCGACGATGGGAAAAAGGATGGGAGCGGTTTCCGCCCAGACGGCGGGGTCCGGCTTCCACAGAAGGTCGAGGTCGCCCACGCGCCAGCAAAGCGGCTCGGCGCCGCGCAAGGCGATTCGCGCCCGCGCGCCCTCACATTCAAGATCGAGAAACGAACCGGCCGCCGGCGCGCTCACGCGCGCGAATATTCCAGCGCCGCGCCCGCAGACAGCCGCCGCCGATTGGCCTGCACCTTGCGGCGGTAGGAGCGCAGAATGACGCCGGGATCCTGTCCGACCGCCAGCCGCGCCCCGGACTCCACCGCCGCGACCGCCTTCTCCACCACCATGCGCTGCGATTCGTGGACCGCGCCGGGGCCGCCCGCCGCCAGGCGCATCAGACGCAATGCGATCACTTGCTGGGATTCGACGACCAGCATCGTCGTTTCGAACCCGAGGGTCATCAACCGGTCGAACATCGAAGGCTCCAGAAACCGCTCGATCGACGCGCGACCGTGAGAGAATAGGTTAGCGCAAAACCATCTCCTGAAAAGGGCCATGCGAACTTTTCCCTCTAAAATCGTCAAGAAAAACAGAACGTTTGACGCCGCCTGGCCGGCTGCGTCCAGCCCGCTGCGACAAAAATGTCCGACAAATCAATGATGAAGCTCGTCCGGACCCGCATGCGCCTCCGCCATGGCCTCCTCGATCGTGCGTCGCCAGGCGACGCGCGGCTCGCGCACGCCGTGGCTCAACAGGGTCTGCCTTACCCCGACCGAGGCCCCGGTGAAGAACATGCGCACGCCGCGCCGCTCGGCCTTGGCGACGGCGCCGGCCAGCGTGTTGGCGGCTGTCGAATCGAGAAACGGCACGGCGGTGAAATCGACCACCAGCGCCTTGTGCCGATCCTGAATGCGGTCGAGCACCGCGCCGACCGCCGAGGCCGCCGCAAAGAAGAACGCGCCGGTGATGCGGTAGACGACGATGTCCCGCTCCTGCGCCAGCGAGGGATCGTAAGGCGCCCGCCCGTCGGCCGAATCCGCGCGATCCAGATCGACGCGCGGGCTGTGCGCCTCGATCGCCGTCGTCTCGGCCATGCGGTTGATGAACAGAAGCGCGCCGAGGGCGAACCCGACGACGATGCCCTCCGTCAGGTCGCGGAAGATCGTCAGGAAAAAGGTCGCCAGCAACACCAGCGCGTCGCCGCGCGAGGACCGCACGAGCGTCGCGAACTCGTGCTTTTCCGCCATGTTCCACGCCACGATGGCGAGCACGCCGGCGAGCGCCGGGAGCGGGATGTAGCTGGCCAGGGGCGCCGCGACCAGCACGAACAGCAGCAGGAAACCGGCGTGCATCATGCCGGCGATCGGCCCGTGCGCGCCCGAGCGCACATTGGTCGCCGTGCGCGCGATCGTTCCCGTCACGCACAGCCCGCCGAACAGCGCCGAGGCGACATTGGCGACTCCCTGCGCGACCAGTTCGCAGTTCGAGCGATGGCGCCGTCCCGTCATGCCGTCGGCGACCACGGCCGACAGCAGCGATTCGATGGCGCCGAGCAACGCGAAGGCGATGGCGTTGGGAAGCGCCGCCGTGATCTTGGCGAGCGTGATCTCCGGCAGGGCCGGCGAAGGCAGCGATTGCGGAATGCCGCCGAACCGCGATCCGATCGTTTCGACGGGCAGGCCCATCGCATACGCGACCGCCGCTGCGAGCGCGATGGCGATTAGCATGCCGGGCCAGCCCGGACGGAAACGCTTGAGGCCGACGATGACGAGGATCGTCAGCGCCGCGACCGCGGCCGCCGCCGGGTTCGCCGTCCCGGCGGCGGAAAGCAGCGCCGCCAGTTTGGGCAGGAGTTCGCCCGGCTCCTTCCCTGCGAGCGACAGCCCAAACAGGTCCTTGATCTGGCTTGCGAAAATGATGACGGCGATGCCGGCCGTGAAGCCGACGGTGACGGGATAGGGAATGAATTTGATATAGGTTCCGAGACGCAGGAGACCGATGGCGGCGAGAATCATGCCGGCCATCATCGTGGCGATGAGCATGCCCTCCACGCCCGGTCGCTCAACGGTGGCGGCCACAAGCACGATAAACGCGCCGGCCGGCCCGCCGATCTGGAACCGGCTGCCGCCCAGCGCCGACACCAGAAACCCGCCGATGATCGCCGCGTAGAGGCCCCGGTCCGGCCCCACCCCCGACGCGATGGCGATCGCCATCGACAGCGGCAGCGCGACGATGGCGACCGTCAGCCCGGCGAGCGCGTCCGCCCGGAACGCGTGCAGCCCGTAGCCCTCGCGCAGAATGGTGATGGACTTCGGCGTGAACAGTTCTGCGAAGGTCGGCGGCGGGAGGTGGTGGCTGGCGTTCATCGGACCTGCGCCTTCGTGCGGAAATTGCAACTAACCCCGATGCGCCCCGGACCGGCGCAGGCGCACGCCCCGCCCCGTCGCCTCGCTGGGCGCATTTTCGGCGATCAGCTCCACGCCGGCCGCGTTCAGCGCATCGACCACGCGGGTGAGCGATTCGACCACGCCGCGCACGACGCCCTCGCTCGCCTCCATGCGCTGGATGGTGGCGAGCGAGACGCCGGAGCGTTCCGCCAGCGTCTTCTGGTCCATTCCGACAAGCGCCCGGGCGGCGCGCATCTGGGCTGCGGTGATCATGGAATATCCATGTTCTGTGATCGCATAATGATGTTTAGAACATCAGGAATGATCGATCAACATGGAGCATCGCTGGATCGCGCGCGCCATTCGTCGCAGGCAGGCCGCCACAAGCGAGTCGCCACAGGCGAGCCGCCGCAGGCGCGTGTCGCGACCCGTAAATCTGCAAAGAAGATTTCGAAGGAAAATGGTCGGAGTGGCGGGATTCGAACCCACGACCCCTTGTCCCCCAGACAAGTGCGCTAACCGGGCTGCGCTACACTCCGACTTGGGGCGCTTATAGAGAAGCCCATCCGGCGGCGCAACACGCCAGAAGCGCTATTCGCGCGCCGCGCGCAGCAGGCGCGCGCATTCGGCGATGTCGCGCGCAAGCCGCGCCATCTCCTCGAGCTGCGCGGGCGAAGGCGCGTGCACGATGACCGGCGCCACGCCCGCATCGGCCGGCGCGTCGGCGAAGCCGAACGAACTCTGCGCCACTGGCGTCTCGGCCGGTCCCTCCTCCGGCTCGGCCGCCGGCCGTGGCGGCGCCGCGCCCGAGGCGTGCGCGGAGATCACCCCGCGCGCGCCCTGTTCCTTGAGGATGCGCTGCACGCCCTTGATGGTGTAGCCCTGCCCGTAGAGCAGCGCCCGGATCGCGCGCAGAAGGTCGATGTCCTCCGGCCGGTAGTACCGACGACCGCCGGTGCGTTTCATCGGTCGGATCTGCGAAAACCGCGTCTCCCAGAAACGCAGCACGTGCTGGGGCAGATCGAGGTCTTCGGCGACCTCGCTGATGGTGCGGAAAGCGTCCGGGCTCTTGGTCATGCGAATAAGATCCCCGGTCGGGCGGACATGCGATCCGGCGGGTTCGCGCGTACGGCGCGATTCGCGTTCGATTGTAGATTATTTTCCGGGGAGGCGGATCATTCCTCCTCGTCCGCCATCTCCTTGCCGTTGATCCTGCCCTTGAGCACGTTGGACGCCTTGAAAACCACAACCCGCCGCGGCTCGATCGGCACTTCCACGCCGGTCTTCGGGTTGCGCCCCACGCGCTCGCCCTTCGCGCGCACCAGGAACGAGCCGAAGGACGACAGTTTCACCGACTGCCCCGCCGCGATCGTGTCGGAAATCTCGTCCAGCACCATTTCCACCAGATCGGCGGCCTCGGCGCGGGAGAGGCCGACCGTGCGGTAGACCGCGTCGGCAAGATCCGCGCGCGTCACGGTCTTGGGCGCGTGCGCTCCGTCCGGTTTGGTTGCGGCGCGAACCGCTTCAATCTCTCTCATGGCAATTCTCGAGCAACAAAGGCGCGGTCGACTCACCGCAATCAAGTAATATTTACCGAGGACAGTGCAAAACGCGCTTCACCCTACGCAATTGGCGGGTGAATCTACCCTCCTCAAACGGAACTTGCATTTCAACGAACAGAAAATCAACCATTTTTGCCTGCGCCGCGCCGGCCTGTCGCAGCCTGCGCGCCGCGCCGCCCGCGGCCGCGCCGGCCTCACCAGCGGACGATCGCCGCGCCCCAGGTGAAGCCGCCGCCGACAGCCTCGATCATCACGAGGTCGCCGCGCTTGATTCGCCCGTCGGCCACGGCCGCGGACAGCGCCAGGGGAATGGAGGCCGCCGACGTGTTGCCGTGCAGTTGCACGGTCTGGACCACCTTTTCCGGCGCGATCCCCAGCTTCTCGGCCGAAGCGTCGATGATGCGCTTGTTGGCCTGATGCGGTACGAACCAGTCGAGATCGGCCGCCGAAATCCCGCAATCCTCGAAACACCCGAGCATCACATCCGACACCTGCCCGACCGCGTGCCGGAACACGTCCTTGCCGACCATGCGCACATGCCCGACCGTGCCGGTCGACGAGGGACCGCCGTCCACGAACAGCTTCTCGCGATGGCGCCCGTCCGACCGCAGCCGCGAGGCGAGCACCCCACGCCCGTCCGTATTCTCCTGCGCGTCGAGCACGATGGCGCCCGCCCCGTCGCCGAACAACACGCAGGTCGTGCGGTCCTGCCAGTCGAGAATGCGCGAGAACGTCTCGGAGCCGATCACCAGCGCGCGCTTGTGCGAGCCCGAGCGCAGGAACTTGTCGGCGGTGGCGACGGCGAACACGAAGCCGGAACAGACCGCCTGCAGGTCGAACGCCACGCCGTGGCGGATGCCGAGCGCGGCCTGGATCTGCGTGGCGGAAGCGGGGAACGTGTAGTCGGGCGTGGAGGTGGCGCAGATGATGAGGTCGATCGATTGCGCATCGACGCCCGCGCTTGCCAGCGCGCGCTCGGCCGCCTTCGCGCCGAGCGTGGCCGTGGTTTCGCCCTCGCCCGCGATGTGGCGCTCGCGAATGCCGCTGCGCTGGACGATCCATTCGTCGCTCGTGTCGACCATTTTTTCGAGATCGGCGTTGGTCAGCGTCTTATCGGGCAGGCAGGCGCCGACCCCCAGCACGACCGACCGCAATTCCGACGGGGGAGATTTGGACATGTGAATCGTTCTTCTCAGGAATTGGCCGGATCGGCCGGAGCGTCGCTCCGGTCGGCGTCGGGCGCGGGAGGCGCTTCGGGCGCCGCGCCCAGGCCTTCGGTCGAAAGCGTCAGCGCCTCGCGGATTTTTTCGAGCAGGCCGTGGCGAACCATGTCGTAGCCGATTTCGATCGCCCCGGCGAACCCGAGCGCGTCCATGCCGCCGTGGCTCTTGATGATGACGCCGTCGAGCCCCAGGAACAGGCCGCCGTTCACGCGGCGCGGATCGATCTTCTTGCGCAGCTCGTCGAACGCGCCGCGCGCGAGCACCGCGCCTGCCTTCGACAACAGCGAGGAAGAAAATGCTTCGCGCATGTATTGCGCGATCTGCTTGGCCGTGCCCTCGGCGGTCTTCAGCGCGATATTGCCGGTGAACCCTTCGGTCACCACCACGTCCACCGTGCCCTTGCCGAGATCGTCGCCCTCGACGAAGCCGCGATAGTCCATCGTCGGCAGGTTGATCTCGCGCAGTCGGCGCGAGGCGGCCTTAACCTCTTCCAGACCCTTGATCTCTTCCACGCCCACGTTCAGGAGGCCGACCGACGGGCGCTCGATGTCGAACAGGATGCGCGCCATCGCCGAACCCATGATCGCCAGATCGACCAGGTGCTGCGCGTCCGCGCCGATCGTGGCGCCGACATCGAGCACGATGGATTCGCCCCGCAGCGTCGGCCATATGGCCGCGAGCGCCGGCCGGTCGACGCCCGCCAGCATGTGCAGGCAGATCTTGGACATCGCCATCAGCGCGCCGGTGTTGCCGGCCGAGACGGCGGCGTCCGCCTGCCCGTTCTTGACCGCCTCTATCGCCTGCCACATCGAGGAAACGCGCCGGCCCGCGCGCAGCGCCTGGCTCGGCTTGTCGTCGTTCTTCACCACGACGCTGGTGTGGCGGATTTCGGCAACCGCCTTCAGCTTGGGATGCTGGTCGAGGATCGGGCGGATGACCGCCTCGTCGCCGAAGAACAGGTAGGACGAATCGGGCCTGCGGTCGCGCGCGATGGCTGCGCCCGGCACGACGACGGACGGGCCGAAATCGCCACCCATGGCGTCGAGCGCGATCCGGACGCTGCCCTTCATCTTTTCGTCGTCTCCCGTCACCCTGCGCCGTTCGGACGCGCGCGGACCATAGCCTGCGCCGCGCCCATGGCAAGCCCGCTCGGCAGGCCCGCTCAGCCTTTTTTGTCGCCCCCGCCCCTCAACCCTTTCAACGCGGCGAACGGCGAAATTCCGGCGCCCGCCTCGTCCGCCCCCTCGAACGCGGCGCCGGGTTTGCGCGGATAGGGATCGACGCCGAGCGCGATGAATTCGGCGGCGATGGCGCCGAGATCTATCCGCCCGTCCACGATCGGGTCGGGTCCGTCGGCGCCGGCGTCCGGCCAGTCGATCGGCGGCGCGCCCCGCCCCGGCGGCTTCGGATCGCCGGGCGCGAAGTCGAGCGCGAACGGCTCCACGATCTCCGTCGCGAACGGTTCGAGGCTGACGACGCAGACCTGCCGCGCCTTCGCCCGCGCCTCGCCCTCAACCCGCAGGCCGTCGCGCCCCCGCCGCGCGATGCGGAAGGCGGCGCGCGCCTCGTCCACGCCCGCCAGCCCGCAGAGTTCGGCCAGCGCCGCGCGCTGGCCGGAGTCGGCGACGATTTCGATGTCGAGGCCCGCGGCCGGCACGTCGGTCACGGCGAGCGGGCGGCTCCAGGGCGCGGCGGACGACGGGTTCATGGAGTCCTCATGCGATCGCCGCCGCGTCCTGAAACGGCGCGGGGCCCTGTGTGAAGGCGGCGAGGTCGGCCGCCGCCATGGCGGCGGCGGTCGCGCGCACGTAGCGGGCGAGCCGCGCCGCGACGGACGCGTCCGCCGTCCCGTGGATATTGCGCGCGAGCGCGGCCTCCAGCGCGCCGCCCTGTCCGGCCAGCGCCGCCGCATAGGCCGCGCTGCGGCCGTTATAGTCGTCGCCCAGCTTCTTCATGCGTTTGGGCACGGCGAGATCCCCGACCCCCATCTCGCGCAGCGCCGCGTCCAGCCCCGCAAACAGCCGGTCGGCGGTCTCCTGCGCGATCCGCGGGCCCGGCGCGGGCCTGGCCGCGAGCGCCGACAACGCCAGGAAGGCATGCAGCACGAGCAGGTCGAACCTGCCGTCCAGCGTATCGGCCACGCCATAGCCCTCCTGAAACAGCGCCGGCTGGCGCGCGGCGGCGACGATCTCCCCGTGCAGCCGCTCCACGGCCGCCGCGTGCGGGGACTTGCGAAGAAACTTCAAAATCATGCCTGCGTCCGCCTCGGGCTTCGCGCGCGCTTGCAATTCGCCGGTGCGACGTTTACCCATCGCGGGCCGCTTGGCAAAGTGCGATGCGCCGGACGATGCGCGCCCGGCCGGCGGCGGATGGCCACGGGAGCAGCAGATGGCTTTGGGTGACAGGCGGCGGTTTCTGAAGGGCGCGTCCATGGGGCTGGTCGTGGCGTTGGCCGCGCCGCTCGCCGGCTGCACCGGCCTCGGGTATGACGGGGTCGTCCAGCGCGGCTACCAGGCGGACGCGCGCACGCTCGGCGACCTGAAGGTCGGCGCGCCGGCCGAAAAAGTGCTGGCCTCCCTCGGCACCCCCTCCACCACCTCCACCGTGGGCGGCGACGCCTGGTACTACATCAGCCAGACGACCGAGCGCAAAGTCGCGTTCATGACGCCGAAAGTCACCGAACAGCGCGTGCTGGCCGTCTATTTCAAGAACAAGCGTGTCGAGCGCGTCGCCAATTACGGGCTCGAGGACGGCAAGGTGTTCGACTACATCTCCCGCACCACGCCGACGCCCGGCGGCGACACCACCTTCCTCCAGAACATGCTGTCGAACCTGCTGAAGTTCAGCTGACCGGAGCGCGGTGACCGGTCGCGCCGGGGCTGCGCCCCTGATTCGGTTTGTGAACGCCCGCACGCAACCTGCCGCAACGCCTCACAAAAACAGGGCGAACCGAACCGCGCCCGGCCCGACGCCAGGCGACTCTGAGAAGGGTCGATGGGGTCGGCCGAACGCCCGCAATACCGCGCCGCTTGACGCAATAGGAGCCGCTTTACGGAAAGTTCACACGCGGCGCGAATAATCGCGCCGTCTTCTTGAGCATTCGATGCGCTTCCTGCTGCTCGTACTCGGCGCCTTCGTCGTATTTCCCCTTGTCCTCGGTTATGCGCTGACGAGCCCCATCCGCTCGAAAATGTCGGAAATGGCCAGCGTCCACAATTCTGTTCTGTCGGAGCCCGAGCGAAGTCTGCGGGAAACAACCGTCGCGAGCGGCGGAACATCCGCCAGGGCGGTCGCCGATTACGACAGGCTGGTCCGCAACGCTGCGACGCCCGAGCAGGCGCGCCGCGCGACCAGCGCGCTGCATGTGGCCGTCGTCGAATGGGCGCCGTCCGAGCCGCCCGGCAAGGCGCCTCCGGCGGAGTTGCACGTCGACCTGACCGACGCCGCGCGCGCCGCCGTGCTGGTGTTGCTGGACGGACCGGCGCAGCTTTCCATCGCCCCGCCCCGCGATCATGCGGCCGGCAAACTGGCGGTGGAAGGCTTCTCCGCCTTCGCCATGAGGAATGCGCCGCCCGGCGCGCTCGGCGGCTTTCGCATTCGCGATTTCGGCGTGGCGAACGCGGCGACCGCCAAGGATTTCACGGCGCCGCCCGGCGACCACAAACGCGGGCGCCTCTGCGAGGCGATCATGGCATGGGCCGACTTCTACCAGGTCGAATTCGACGCCGTGCGCATCTGGCGCACCGCGAAACTTCAGTCGATCAAGGCGACCGACGCGGGCGTCGGTTTCGGCGCCTCGCCGCCGGGCGGGGCGACGCTGGCGCGCGGAATGTGCGTCGAATGAGCGTCGAAAGGGAAAGGGCCGATCCATGACCGGAAAGTCGTTTGGCAAACGCACCGACGACCGCGCCGCGGCGCCGCGCCCGCCCGCCCAGGATGGCGGCCCTCAGCCGCTACGAATGCGCACGAAGCAGTCGGACAATCCGGGGTCCGCTATGATGGTCAAGGTCGTGGCCGGGCTATCCTTCGCACTGGTGACCGTGGCGGTCGCGAAAGTCTATGTCGCGCCGGCGCTGTTGGGATCCGGCGCCTCGGCGACGGTCGCGGCCGCCCGCCCGGTCGACCTCGGCGCCGATCAGATTCGCGAGATCGAGGAACGCGTCCTGCAAAGCTGCGCGCCGGCGTCCTACAAGAAGCTGAAAGGCACGGTCGACGAAGCGATGATGCAGACGACTGGCGATTACTGGTCGCCTCATCCAGACCGGCGCGACCCGAAGTTCCACATCAAGGACGGGGACCGGTTCATGGCCTGCGCCATGAACATCCAGCCGGAGCGCTATTGCACCCGGCATTTCCGCCGGCAATTGGTCGCCCAGCTGGAGATGCTCGTCGAGAAGCGGCGCGTGGCGCAGCAGATGCTGGGCGCCGGCCCCGGCAAGACGATGGCCCAACTGGACAAGTCGATCAATGGCGCGGGGCGCGGCGGGATCGCGACCGGCGATTGGTGGACGACATTCGATTCCCGCTTCGCCTCCGGCCTGCGCGGGCTGGCGGAAAGCGGTTACATCCAGCCTTCCGATTTCACCGGCCTGATCTCGACCATGCCGAAGGAACTGGAGCCCTACATCGTGCCGGCCACAACAAAGCGCTGCGGCCAGGTCGGCTCCGGCTGAGGCCGAACCGGCTGATTCGATTTCTCGGAGATCTCGCTCAACCGACTCGGACACAAGGACTTTCCGCGACGCCGCTCTCGCGCGCGGAACCGCGCGCCCCGAGGGCGCGCGGAACACCATCAATGCGCCAGGATCGCCAGCAGCAGCAGCGCCACGATGTTGGTGATCTTGATCGCCGGGTTCACGGCGGGGCCCGCCGTGTCCTTGTAGGGGTCGCCGACGGTGTCGCCGGTCACCGAGGCCTTGTGCGCTTCCGAACCCTTGAGGTGCTTCACGCCGTCCTTGTCGACGAACCCGTCCTCGAAGCTCTTCTTCGCGTTGTCCCACGCGCCGCCGCCCGAGGTCATCGAGATCGCCACGAACAGACCGTTGACGATTACGCCCAGCAGCATCGCGCCGAGGGCTGCGAAGGCCGAGGCTTTCGACCCGGAGATCAGCAGCACGCCGAAATAGGCGACGAACGGCGCCAGCACCGGCAGCAGCGACGGGATGATCATTTCCCGGATCGCCGCCCTGGTCAGCATGTCGACGGCGCGACCGTAGTCGGGGCGGTCCTTGCCTTCCATGATGCCCGGCTTCTCGCGGAACTGACGGCGCACCTCCTCGACCACCGAACCGGCCGCGCGGCCGACCGCGGTCATCGCGATGCCGCCGAACAGATACGGGATCAGGCCGCCGAAGATCAGGCCGGCGACGACATAGGGATTCGACAGGTCGAACGACACCTGCCCGACGCCCTGGAAATATTTGGCGCCGCTACGGGTGAAGGCTTCGATGTCGTTGGTGTAGGCGGCGAACAGCACGAGCGCGCCCAGGCCCGCCGAACCGATCGCATAGCCCTTGGTGACGGCCTTGGTCGTGTTGCCGACCGCGTCGAGCGCGTCGGTCGACTGGCGCACTTCCTTCGGCAGGCCGGACATTTCGGCGATGCCGCCGGCGTTGTCCGTCACCGGACCGAACGCGTCGAGCGCGACGATGATGCCGGCGAGGCCCAGCATGGTCGTCACCGCGATCGCCGTGCCGTAGAGGCCGGCGAGCTGATAGGTGGCGATGATGCCCGCCACGATCACCAGAGCCGGCAGCGCGGTCGCTTCGAGCGACACCGCAAGGCCCTGAATGACGTTCGTGCCGTGGCCGGTCACCGAAGCCTGGGCAATCGACGTCACCGGCCGCTTGCCCGTGCCCGTATAATACTCGGTGATCCAGACGATGAGGCCGGTCACGACGAGGCCGATCACGCCGCATTCGAACAGCGCGAGGCCGGTGATGGCGACGCCCTTGGCCTGGCCGAGCACGCCCCAGCCCGTGATGAAATGGGTGGCGACCGCAAGACCCGCGACCGACAGCACGCCGGCGGCGATCAGGCCCTTGTAGAGCGCGCCCATGATCGAGTTGTTGGCGCCGAGTTTCACGAAATACGTGCCCACGATCGACGTCACGATGCAGGCCGCGCAGATGGCGAGCGGATAGACCATCGAGGCGACGATGCCCGGCTGCCCGCTGAAGAAGATCGCGCCCAGCACCATCGTGGCGACGACGGTCACCGCATAGGTCTCGAACAGGTCTGCCGCCATGCCGGCGCAGTCGCCGACGTTGTCGCCCACGTTGTCGGCGATGGTGGCCGGGTTGCGCGGATCGTCCTCCGGAATGCCGGCTTCCACCTTGCCCACGAGGTCGGCGCCCACGTCGGCGCCCTTGGTGAAGATGCCGCCGCCCAGACGCGCGAAGATCGAGATGAGCGAGGCGCCGAAGCCGAGGGCGACCAGCGCGTCGATCACCACGCGCTCGTCCACCTTGTAGCCCATGCCGACCGTCAGCACGATGAAGTAGACCGCCACGCCGAGCAGCGCGAGGCCGGCCACCAGCATGCCCGTCACCGCGCCGGCCTTGAACGAGATGTCCAGACCCTTGGCCAGCGATTCGGACGCCGCCTGCGCCGTGCGCACGTTGGCGCGCACCGACACGTTCATGCCGATGAAGCCCGCCGCCCCCGACAGCACCGCGCCGATCAGGAAGCCGATGGCGACCGGCACCGACAGAAGCCACGCCAGAATGAGGAAGATGACCACGCCGACGATGGCGATGGCCGTATACTGGCGCTTGAGATAGGCCTGCGCGCCTTCAGCGATGGCGCCGGCGATTTCCTGCATGCGCTGGTTGCCGGCGTTGGCCGCCATCAACTGCTGAATCGTAACGACGCCGTAGACGACGGACAGCAATCCGCCGCCCACAATCAACCAAAGAGGCAAATTCATCGCATTCCGCCCTGTCGTTGGGCCGGTCGCCCGGCCGTCGAAATTCCGCAACGGCCGCGCGGCGGCCGAGGTGGCGGCTTCTTGCCATGAATGAATTATGGCTGCAATGCGCCAAAGGCGCCGTATCGGCGGGTTTGGCCGCGCTTGAGAAAAAAATTTACGATTCCCTCTGGAACCGGCGCGCGCCGTGCGCATTTATTTATCAGAACGGCGGTCTCGCCGTTCAGGAGATTGACCCCCTTTTCTCCGGAATGTCGACTTGGCCGCGCCGAAGGGCGCGGCCTTTTCTTTCAGGCCGACTGGCGCGCCCGCCACATCAGGGCCGCCAGGCCCACCGCGGCGGCTGGGAAAACGACATAGTTCACCGCGTTCCAGCCGCCGTTCGCGAGCAACTGGCCGGACGCGAAAGAAGCGACCGCCATCGTTCCGAAAATGATGAAATCGTTGAAGGACTGGACACGCGTCCGCTCTTCCGGCCGGTGCGATTGCAGCACCATGGTCGAGGCGCCGACGAACGCGAAGTTCCAGCCGACGCCGAGCAGGATCAGCCCGGTCCAGAAATGGGCGACCGTCAGCCCCGCCAGATCGACGATCGCCGCGAGAATCTCGAGCCCCAGCCCCAGCGCGACCATGCGCCGGGCTCCGAATCGCACGATCAGCGACCCGGTGAAGAAACTCGGCAGATACATCGCCACGATGTGCCACTGAATGCCGAGCGTGGAATCCGACAGGCTCAGCCCGCACATCTTCATGGCGAGCGGCGCGGCGGTCATCACCAGATTCATCAGCGCGTAGCCGACCGTGCCGCATAGCGCGGCGACGATGAACCGCGGCTGCGCGACGATCTCCCCAAGCGGCCGCCCGCCGCCCTGCGCGGCCTCGCTCGCCGGCTGGGGCGGAACGCCCGACAGGACCGCCATCGCCACGACAGCGACCGCCGCCTGCCCGAGATAGGTCGCCGCGAACAGGCGCTGCGGCCAGATGTCGGCCGTCCATTGCACGAGTTGCGGTCCGATGAAGGCGGCGAAAATGCCGCCGATCATCACCCACGAAATCAGCTTGGGCTGGAGATGGCCCGGCGCGCCGTCGGTCGCCGCGAACCGGTAGGACTGCGAGGCGGCGGCGTAGAACCCGCCGAAGAACACGGCCACGCACAACAGCGGAAACGACCAGACGTAGCTCGCCAGACTGGCGATCAGCCCGCACGCCGCGCCGCTCGCCGCCCCCGTCACCAGCGCCACGCGCCGTCCGTAACGACGCGCAAGCCAGCCGACCGGCAGCGTCCCGAACGCCATGCCGACCACGAACACCGTGAGCGGAACGGTGGCCAGTCCCGGATCGGGCGCCATGGCGGCCCCGAGAATGGCGCCGGTGGCGTAGACCACCGCCGCGTTCGCGCCCGCGAGCGCCGAGGCGACCGCCAGTCGCACCGCCAGTCGCTTGGACCGCGTCGCGGCCTGCCTCTGCGCCACATCCGCAATCGCGACCATTCCATTCTCCTGATCGCGCGCAGCGTAGATTCTTTTGCTCGATCCGCAATCAGAAATGACTGAAAGATTCTCTTTCGAAGGTTTCGACGCGGCCGTCCGCATCGATGAAGACCGCTTGCGGCGGCCCCTCCTCCACGACCCCGATCCGCGCGACCGGCACGCCCGCGGCAAGCGCGGCCCGCTCGAACGCGCCCGCCGCGTCCGGCGGAACGGCGGCCAGGATCTCGTAATCGTCTCCGCCGGTGAGCGCGAGCGCGCGCCGACGGGGGTCCGCGCCGATCATCGCGCGCGCGGCCGGCGAGAGCGGCGTGGCCGCGCTGTCGACACGCGCGCGCACGCCCGACGCGCGCATCATTTTCGAAAGATCGCCCACCAGCCCGTCCGACACGTCCATCGCGCCGGAGGCGTGAGCCGCCAGCGCGCCGGCCAGCGCCAGTCGCGGCTGGGGATGCAGATAGCGGTCGGCGAGGAACCCGCGCGCGTCCGCCGGCAGGTCGTCGCCCGCGCCGCTGCGCAGCGCGAGCCCCAGCGCGGCGTCGCCGATCGTGCCGCTGACATAGATGAGGTCGCCCGCCCGCGCGCCCGTGCGCGCCACCATCCGTCCCTGCGCGACCGACCCGAGCGCCGTGATCGAAACGGTCAGCGGGCCGGGCGTGGACACCGTATCGCCGCCAAGAAGCGGGCAGAAGAAGGCCGCGCCATCCTCGCCGAGCGCGCGGGCGAAGGCGTCGAGCCAGTCCTCGCGCCAGTCGGCCGGCAGCGCGAGCACGAGCAGGAACCCTTCCGGCCGCGCGCCCTTGGCGGCCAGATCCGACAGATTTACGCGCAGCGCCTTGCGCGCGATCGAGGCCGGCGGATCGTCGGGAAAAAAATGCACGCCGGCGACCAGCGCGTCGACGGTCAGCACCACGTCGCGCCCCGGCGGCGGCCGCATCAGCGCCGCGTCGTCCTTCAGGCCGAAGCCGCCCGGCCCGGCGAGCGGCGCGAAATAGCGGGCGATGAGATCGTCTTCGGAAGGGCGCGACATGGCGCGACTATAGCGTTTCCGTCCGCGCGCGCAGCCTGCCGGAGAACTCCCTTCCCACATGGGACCGAACTCAGCGCCGGTCGAACTCCTGCGCGCGTAGCTGGCGCGCGAGCGCGTCGAGCACGGCGTTGGTCATGCCCACTTCCTCGCGGTCGTAGAAGGCGCCGGCGACATCCACATATTCGGACACGATCACGCGCGCGGGAATGTCGGCGCGCTTGCGCAGCTCGTAGTCGCCGGCGCGCAGGATGGCGCGCATGACGCTCTCGATCCGTTTCAGAGGCCAGCCTTCGGCCAGCGTCTTGTCTATCTGCCGGTCAATGGCGATCTGGTCGGCGAGCACGCCGTTGAGAATGTCGCGGAAGAAATCCACTTCCGCCGGCTTGTATTGCGCGCCTTCGATCTCGCGACCGATCCAGTGCGACTCGAATTCGGCGAGGATTTCGTTGATCCCCTTGCCCGTCACGTCCATCTGATAGAGCGCCTGCACCGCCGCCAGCCGCGCGGCAGAGCGCCCTTCCCCGCGCGACATCAGACCAGCCCCGCCTTCAGCCGATGGAGCGCGAGCGCGGCGCGCGCGGCGTCTCCGCCCTTGTCGCCCTGTTTCGGGTCGGCGCGGACGATCGCCTGCGCCTCGTTCTCGACGGTGAGGACCCCATTGCCCACCGGCAGCGGCAGCGAGACGGAAATGTCCATCAGCGCGCGCGAGGATTCCCCGGCCACGATCTCGAAATGATAGGTCTCGCCCCGGATCACGCAGCCGAGCGCGATCGCGCCCGCATAAGGGTCGTCTTCGAGTTCCCGCGCCTCCACGCTCATGACGATGGCGGCGGGAATTTCGAGTGCGCCCGGCACGCCGATCACATCGAATGTCGCGCCAGCCTTTTTCAGCGCCGCCGTCGCGCCTTCCAGCAGCATGGCGCCGATCTCGTCGTAGTAGCGCGCCTCCACGATCAGGAAACGCGCGCCGGCGACCGACGGCTCTTTGGCGGGCGATGGGCGGCGCGGCTCGGCCATATCGTGCAAACTCTCTTGGAACGCGCTTCGTGGAGCGAGGCGTTTCAATAGAGAGCCGCGCGCGCGGTGGCAAGCTTGGAGCCGCGCCGTTGCGGAAGCCGCCGCGACGCCGCCACGCTATTCAGAACCGCGAGCTCGCGTTGTAGCGCTCGACCAGCGCGTTGTAGTCGCGCGTGAGCCGCTGCGGCGAGCCTTCCACCATCCAGCCCGCGCCCTGCTGCGAAAGCATCATCCGGTCGCCGGCGCTGTAGGGAACCTTGTCGCGCGCCCGGCGCATGAGATCCTTGGCGCTGGCGAGGAAGCCCTTCGCGGCGCTGACGAACGAGGAATCGACCTTGTCGCCGGGGTTTTCGCCGGCGTAGCGTTCGAGCGCCTTCACCGCCGCCTCGTAAGCGGCCAGCGCCTCCACCACTTTCGGCACGTCCATTTTTTGCGGCTCGACGCTCTCGATGCGCGACAGCATCTTGGCTTTCAGCATCGCGTCCATCACGTGGAAGCGCGCCTTGCGGCCCTCCGTGCGCTCGACATCGGCGATCTGGTCCATCTGCGCCTGATCGTTCAGCCGGCCGACCACGCCGCGCAGATCCTTGTCGGCGCGCTCGAACGCCGCCCACGCCGCCATCAGTTTCGGATGCAGCGCCTTGCCCAGCGCCATCTTGTCGTCCTTGTAATTGGATTGGCTGTAATAGTCGTCCGCTTCCTTCAGCAGCGGCTCCAGCGCGCCGACCGCCGCCGCATAGTCCGCGCCGGCCTTCTCCACATCCGCGTTGCGCGGCTCGGCGCCGGCCGCGTCCACGACCGCCTTGCGGCAATCGGCGGTGTCGTAGATCGTGTAGGTTCCGTAGATGATCCGCTCCCGGCCGGTCGGACCGGAAGGTTTGGCCCAGCTCAGATAGCGCGCCTTGGATTCGTGCGCGCGCTCGGACAGGCGGTTGATGCAGCCGATATACGGTTGCAGCTTGGCGCCCATCGTCGGCGCCCTGGTCTGCGCGAGCGCCTGAGGCGCGCCCGCCGCCACCCATACGCAAACGGCCATCGCGTGCGCCGCGAAGCGTTTCGCCATTTTCGCCTCCCTGTTTCCGGATTCGCATCGAACAGCCGCGCGAAGACAGGCGACGTGCGGCCGCGCACGTCGCATCGAACGCTCGATGTTGCGAAAGGTAAAGCGGACCTCAGCCGCGCGCCGTCAGCCGGGCCGCGTAGCGCGCCATCAGGTCGACCTCGATATTGACCGGATCGCCCGCCGCCCGCTCGCCCCAGGTGGTGACGGCCAGCGTGTGCGGAATGAGCAGGATGGAGAACCGGTCGCCCTCCGCCTCGTTGACCGTGAGCGACACGCCGTCGAGCGCGACGGAGCCTTTCTCCGCGATGAATTTCGACAGATCGCGCGGCGCCTCGATGTCGAATTTCGACATGCCGTCGAAATCCGTGCGCGCTACGATATGGGCGACGCCGTCCACATGGCCGGTGACAATATGGCCGCCGAGTTCGTCGCCGATTTTCAGCGACCGTTCGAGATTGACCTTGCGGCCGGGCGTCCAGACCCCGACCGTCGTGCGTTTGAGCGTTTCGGCCGCCGCGTCCACCTCGAAAAAATTGCGGCCGTCCTCGTGGCCGATGCGCACCGCCGTCAGACACGGCCCCGAACAGGCGATGGAGGCGCCGAGCGCGATCGTCTCCGGCTCGTAGGCGCAGGCGATGCGGATGCGCCGCAGTTCGCCGCGCGCCTCCACGTCCAGCACTTCGCCGACATCGCTGACAAGTCCGGTGAACATCTAGAGCACCCGTTGGTAGCGCCGCACGCGATCGACGCCGGCGAAACAATCCTCGATCTTTTCGTAGCGCGCCGCATCGTCCAGCGCCCGCCGCGCGCCGCCCACGAACGAGGGCGCGCCCGGCCGGCCGAGCCGTTTCGGCGCGGTGAACAGCACGATCTCGTCGGCGAGCCCTTCGGCGATCAGCCCGGCCGCCACACGCGGCCCGCCTTCGGAGAAAACCCGCTGCACGCCGCGCGCGGCGAGCGTGCGCAAGGCGTCTTTCAGAACGATGCGCCCGGCCGCGTCCGTAGCGGCCGGCGCGATCTCCACGCCGACCGCGGCGAGCCCCTGCGCGCGCCGCGCATCCGCGCCCGCCGCCGCGAAAACGAGCGTCGGCGTCTCGCGCGCGGACGAGGCCAGCCGCGAGCGCGGCGACAGATCGAGCCGCGCGTCGAGCACCACGCGCAGCGGCCTGCGGTTTTCCAGCCCCGGCGCCCGCACGGTCATCAGAGGGTCGTCCGCGCGCGCGGTGCCGACGCCCACCATGATCGCGTCGTGCATGGCGCGCATGACATGGGTCTGCGCGTTGGCGGCGGCGCCGGTGATGGCCAGGCGCGGATCGTGCTCGTCGCCGGCGGCGTAACCGTCGGCGGTCTCGGCGAGCTTCAGCGTCACCATCGGCCGCCCTTCGGTCGCGCGCAGAATGTGCCCGAGATTGGCGCGCCGCGCCTCGGCCGCGCAGACCCCCGCCGTCAGCGCCACGCCGGCGGCGCGCAGGATGGCGTGGCCCTTGCCGGCGACGCGCGGATCCGGGTCCTCGAGCGCCGACACGACGCGCGCCACGCCCGCGCGCACGATGGCGTCGGCGCAGGGCGGCGTGCGCCCGTGATGGCTGCAGGGCTCGAGCGTCACATAGAGCGTCGCCCCGCGCGCCAGCTCGCCGGCCGCGTTCAGGGCCTCGGTCTCCGCATGCGGCCGCCCGCCGTCGCAGGTCCACCCCTGCCCCACCACCACGCCGTCGCGCACCACCAGCGCGCCGACCGCCGGGTTCTCCGCCGTGCGGCCCAGCCCGCGCCGCCCGAGCGCCAGCGCGGCGCGCATGAACGCCGCGTCGTCATGCGCCAGCGGCGGCATGTTGAGGAAATCGCCGCTCATGGCCGCGCTCCGCGCGGCCCTTCGGCGAGCGTTGCGGCGCCCGCGCTCATGCCTTGCCCGGCGCCTTCTGCGGCCGGCCTTTCGGCGGCTCGTCGTCGTCGGTCGCCAGTTCGTCGATCAGCGCGTGGAAGTCGCGCGCCTCGCGGAAATCGCGATAGACGGAGGCGAACCGCACATAGGCCACGTCGTCGAGCGTCTTGAGGCCCTGCATCACCAGCTCGCCGATGCGGGAGCTGGGAATTTCGCTCTCGCCTTCGCTTTCGAGCTGGCGCACGACGCCGTTGACCATGCGCTCCACGCGCTCGGGATCGACCGGGCGCTTGCGCAGCGCGATCGACAGCGAGCGCATCAGCTTCTCGCGCTCGAACACCACGCGGCGGCCGGATTTCTTCACCACCACCAGATCGCGCAGCTGCACGCGCTCGAACGTCGTGAACCGCCCGCCGCAGTCCGGGCACACGCGCCGGCGGCGGATGGCCGAGGAATCCTCGGTCGGCCGGGAATCCTTCACCTGCGTGTCGAGACTGCCGCAATAGGGGCAACGCATGCAGGGGCGTCCTTCAAGAGTGTTGCGATTTCCTCACCAATACCCGCAAGGACGCCGGACGTCCAGCCGGCGGCCGCAACCGGCTCAATAGATGGGGAAGCGCCGGGTCAGTTCGGAGACTTTCTCGCGCACCGCCGCCTCGACCGCCGCGTTGCCGGCCTCGCCGTTCTTCGCCAGCCCGTCGAGCGTCTCCACGATCAGTTCGCCCACCCGCTTGAACTCGGCGACGCCGAAGCCGCGCGAGGTCGCCGCCGGCGTGCCGAGCCGCACGCCCGAGGTGACGAAGGGCTTCTCGGGGTCGAACGGCACGCCGTTCTTGTTGCAGGTGATGTGCGCGCGTCCGAGCGCGGCCTCGGCCGCCTTGCCGGTCAGCTTCTTGGGCCGCAGGTCGACCAGCATGAGATGGTTGTCGGTGCCGCCCGCCACGATGTCGCAGCCGCCCGCCCTGACCGTGTCGGCGAGCGCGCGGGCGTTTTCCACCACCTTGTGCGCGTAGACCTTGAACTCCGGCCGCAGCGCCTCCTGAAAGGCGACCGCCTTGGCGGCGATCACATGCATCAGCGGCCCGCCCTGCAGGCCGGGAAACACCGCCGAGTTGATCTTCTTTGCGATCTCCTCGTCGTTGGTCAGCACCATGCCGCCGCGCGGACCGCGCAGCGATTTGTGCGTGGTGGTCGTCACCACATGCGCGTGGGGCAACGGCGAGGGATGGGCGCCGCCGGCCACCAGCCCCGCGATATGCGCCATGTCGACCATCAGATAGGCGCCGACCTCGTCGGCGATCTCGCGGAACCGTTTCCAGTCCCACACGCGCGAATAGGCGGTGCCGCCTGCGATGATGAGCTTCGGCCGGTTTTCGCGCGCGATGCGGGCGACCTCGTCCATGTCGAGCAGCTGGTCCTCGCGCCGCACGCCGTAGGCGACCACCTTGAACCACTTGCCGCTCATGTTGACCGGCGAGCCGTGGGTGAGATGGCCGCCGGAATTCAGGTCGAGCCCCATGAACGTGTCGCCCGGCTGCAGCAGCGCGAGGAAAACCGCCTGGTTCATCTGGCTGCCGGAATTCGGCTGCACGTTCGCGAATTTGCAGTCGAACAGCCGGCACGCGCGCTCGATGGCGAGCCTTTCCGCGATGTCGACGAACTGGCAGCCGCCGTAGTAGCGCTTGCCCGGATAGCCCTCCGCATATTTGTTCGTCATGATCGAGCCCTGCGCCTCCAGAACGGCGCGGGAGACGATGTTTTCCGAGGCGATCAATTCGATCTCGTCGCGCTGGCGACCCAGCTCCAGTTCGATCGCGCGGGCGATTTCGGGATCGACGTCGGCGAGGCTGGCCGAGAAGAACGAATTGGAGCGGGAACTGGCGGCGGCGGACTGGCTCATCGGCGACCTCGCGTCTCGTGGCGGACCGGAAATGCGCCGCCCGCGCCCCGAAAGGGCGCTGGAATCGGGTCCCGGCTCGGTGAAGGCGCCCAATTAGCACGCCCCGGCGAGGCAGGGAAGCTTCGGCCGGCCGGGAACCTCCGGCCCCTTCGGCGATTATGCTGCTGGGCCTTCCCGCCGGGCTGCGCGGGGCCTTTGCCACGGAGTTGAGTCATGGCTGGCGAAGAAAGCGTCCGCACGTTCTGGAAAGGGTATCTGCGCCTGGCGCTGGTCGCCATTCCCATCAAGCTGGTGTCGGCGGAGAAAGCGGAGGCCACCCCCCGCTTCCATCAGATCGACCGCAAGTCGCGCCAGCGCATCCGCTACCTGAAGGTGGCGCCCGGCAAGGGCGAGGTCGCCAGGGAAGACATCGTGATGGGCTACGAGGTGGAGCCCGGCAACTACGTGCTGATGGAGGACGGCGAACTGGATTCAGTGAAGCTGGAATCGCGGCACACCATCGAACTCGTGCAGTTCGTCGAATCCGACGAGATCGAACCGCTCTATTTTCAGAAGCCCTATTACGTCCTGCCCGACGGCGAGGTTGCGGAGGAAGGTTACTGCGTCGTCCGCGACGCGCTCAAGGCGGCCGGGAAAGTCGGCATCGGCCAGCTCACCTTGCGGGGCCGCGAAAATCTCGTCGCGCTCTATCCCGCCGGCGCCGGTCTGGTCCTCGACACGCTGCGCTACGACGCGGAGCTGAAGGACGGCGACCGCGTCTTTTCCGGCATCACCAGCGAAAAGCCGCGCGCCGACATGTTGCAGATGGCCGAGCAACTGGTGGAAGCGCGCAGCGCGAAATTCGAGCCCGAGCGTTTCAAGAACCATTATGCCGAAGCCCTGCGCGATCTGGTGCGCGCCAAACTCGCCGCCGGCGGCGCGACGCCGGTCGACGAAGACAAGCGGCCCGAGGGCGCGCAGGTCATCGACTTCATGGACGCGCTGCGCCGGTCCGTGAGCGGCGAGCAACCGAAAGAGCGCGGCGCGCCTGCGAAGGCGAGAAGCGCGGCGCCGAAGAAGGCGCAGGCCAGGCGCGCGTCGACCGCGACGAAAGCGGGCCCCCGGACGAAATCGCCCGCGCGCCGCGCGGGTAAACGATGAAGCGCAAGGCGGCGCGAGAGCCCGACCCGCTCTCGCGCTATCGCGCCAGACGCGATTTCTCGGCCACGCCCGAACCGACCGGCCAGCCGCGCGCGCCCGGCCGGCGCCTGATCGTGCAGCGCCATCTGGCGCGACGCGATCATTACGATCTGCGGCTGGAGATGGACGGCGTGCTGAAAAGCTGGGCCGTGACGCGCGGCCCCTCGGCCGATCCGCGCGACCGGCGGTTGGCCGTGCGCACCGAGGATCATCCGCTCGACTATGCCGATTTCGAAGGACTGATTCCGAAAGGGCAATACGGCGGCGGCACGGTGGTTCTGTGGGAATACACGACGTTCACGCCGCTCAACGGCGATCCCGCCGAGGCCGTCGAAAAGGGCGAGATCAAGTTTCTCGCACATGGCGAGCGCATGCGCGGACGCTGGGTTCTGGTGCGCATGAAGACGCGCGAGAAACGCGAGAACTGGCTCCTGATCAAGGAGCGCGACGAATACGCGGAGCAAGACGACGCCCTGACCGCGCGTTTTCCGAATTCGATCGTCTCGGGCCGCTCGCGCGAGGAGATCGAGAGCGACGGCGCCGCCGCCGTCTGGGACTCGCATGCGCGCAATGCGCCGGACGCGCGCGGCGCGGGCTTGCGCAAACGCCTGCCCGCCCCCGCCTTCGTGGCGCCGAGCCTCTGCACGTCCGCCGAACGGCCGCCCGAAGGCGACGATTTCCTGTTCGAGATGAAATACGACGGCTATCGCGTCGAACTCGCCGTCGGCGACGGCGCCAGGCTCTATACGCGCTCGGGCCTCGACTGGTCCGCGAAATTTCCCGGCGTTCTAGCGGCCGCGCGCGCCCTGCCCTGTCGCGCGGCGCTCGTCGACGGCGAGGCTGTGGCGTTCGACCGCAAGGGCCTGTCGGATTTTCCCGCGCTCGTCGCCGCGCTCGAAAGCCGCCGCGCCCGTGATGTCGTCTTCGTCGCGTTCGATCTTCTCATGCTCGACGGCAAGGATCTGCGCGCGCGCCCGCTCGAGAAGCGCAAGGAGAAATTGCGCGCGCTGCTCGCCGACGCGCCGCCCGCGCTGCGCTTTGCCGAACACGTCGCGGGGTCCGGCGCGCGCGTGTTCGCGCAGGCCGCCGCCAGCGGCGCCGAAGGCGTCGTCGCCAAACGCGCCAACGCGCCCTACCGATCCGGCCGCACGCGCGACTGGCTCAAGATCAAGGCCTGTCCGCGCGAGGACGTGCTGGCGATCGGCTACATGCCCTCTCCCGATACGAAATTCCGTTCGCTGCTCGCCGCCGTCGAAACGCCGGACGGTTTGCGCTACGCGGGACGTATCGGCACGGGCTACGGCGCGCGCACGCGCGAGATGATCTGGCCGCGCCTGAAGGCCAACGCCACCACCAGAGCGCCGCATGTGCGCAACCCCGCGCTGCTGCCGCGCGACGCCGTGTTTCTCGCGCCGCCGCTGCGCGCCGAAGTGCGGTTCGGCGGGTGGACCGGCGACGGGCTGATGCGGCAGGCGCGCTTTCTCTCGCTGCGCGAAGACGCGCCCGTGCAAGAAGCGCCGACGAAAGCGACGACCATGCAATGCAGGACGACCATGCAACGCAAGACCACCGGCGCCGCACCCGTTCTCGTCACCCATCCCGAACGCGTGATCTTTCCCGACGACGGCGTGACGAAAGGCGACGTCGCCGCCTATTACGAGGCCGTCGCCGACCGCCTGCTGCCGCATCTCGCAAACCGCCCCGTCAGCCTCGTGCGCACGCCCGACGGCATCGACGCGCAGACGTTTTTCCAGCGCCATCCGTTGAAGGGCATGACGCGCGGCGTGATTGCGGTGAAGGATGGCGACAGGACCTATATCGCGCTCGACGGCGCCGAAGGACTGCGCACGGCCGCGCAGTTCTCCGCCATCGAACTGCACGGCTGGATGTGCCGCGCCGATCGCATCGACCATCCCGACCGCATGGTGTTCGACCTCGATCCCGACGACGATCTGACCTTCGCGGACGTGCGCCGCGCCGCGCGCGACATCGCCGATCATCTCGAGGCCGTCGGCCTCGCCGCGTGGCCCATGCTCAGCGGCGGCAAGGGCGTGCATGTCGTCGCGCCGCTCGACCGTTCTCTGCCGTTCACCGATGTCGAAACGTTCGCGGCGGGGTTTGCGCGCGGACTCGCGCGGCAGAAACCCGACCGCTACATCGCCACCATGAGCAAGGCCAAACGCAAGGGCCGCATCTTCATCGACTGGCTGCGCAACAAGAAAAGCGCAACCGCCGTGCTGCCATGGTCGCTGCGCGCGCGCAAGGGCGCGCCGGTCGCGACCCCCGTCGGGTGGAAGGAACTCGCGCGCATCCGCTCAGCGTCCGCCTTCGACATTCGCACGGCGCCCAGGCGCGGCGATCCGTGGGAAAGCTTCTTCGAAACACGGCAGACGATCCCGCGCGCGGCGATCGACCTGGTGCGGGGGCAATGAAAAACCCGCCGTCGCCGGCGGGTTTCCTCATTTCGGCGAAAACGACGTCCGCCCACGAACGCATCGCGCGCTCAGTCGTCCTCGTCCTGCATCGGTTGCAGCGATCCGCTCTGGCGCTCCGCGTTCTGGCGTTGCGGCTGCGGCGCCGCATTGGAGGAGGGCGGCGCGGACAGCGTGGACGCCACCTGCCCCAATCCGTCGCGCTGGTAGATGTCGTCGCGAAACTGCACGACGCCCTCCGGCGTGCCCCACGCCGTTACGTAAACCCAATAGACGGGCACGGCCTCGGCGAGCTTGGCGTCGACGCGTTCGCCGGACGAGATGGCGGCGTCGATCTTTTCGCGATCCCAGCCGGGCGTCTCCTTCAACAGCCACGCCACGTAGTCGCGCACGTTCTGCACGCGCATGCAGCCCGAGGAGACGAAGCGATAGTCGTCGCCGAAAATGCCCTTGGCCGGCGTGTCGTGCATGTAGACGCCGTGGGGATTGGCGATGTTGATGCGCACGAAGCCCATCGAGTTCAGGTCGGCGCCGGGATCCTGCCGGAAACGATAGTTGGTCGCTTCCATCGAGTTCCAGTTCACCTGGCGCGGATTCACCTCGACATTGTCCTTGTTGTAGATGCGGATCTTGTTGTCGGTGAGATAATTGGGGTCGGCCTGCATCTTCGGGATCAGGTCCTTGCGGATGATCGACGCCGGCACGGTCCAGAACGGGTTGAAATTGATGTCGAGCACGCGCGCCTGCATCACCGGCGACTGGCGGTCGACCTTGCCCACGCCCGCCGCGTGCAGGGTCGCGATCTGGCCGTTCTCCACCGTCTCCACCATCGCGGCGGGAATATTCGCCGTCACGTAGCGGCGGCCGAGATTGCCGGCGAACGAGCGCAGGCGGATGATGTTGGTCTCGAGCTGGCGCAGCCGCACCTGCGCGGGAATATTCATGGCGGCGTAGGTCTGCTGGGCGACGACGCCCGTCTGACCGAGGCCGTGACGCGCCTGAAACCGCTTCACGCCGGCTTCCACGTAGGAATCGTAGACCGGCGAATCGCCCGCCTGCGCGTCGAGATCCCCGGAGATCATCAGGCGGCGGCGCAGCGCCACCACGGCCTGCGAGCGCACGCCGATCTTGAGCGTGGGGCCGTTGACCGGCGCCCAGCCGCCGGCGGCGACCAGCTGCTGGTAGCGCTGGATGGCGGCGTCCGTCGCCGCCAGCGATTGCTGCGACAGCAGCGGCGTTGAGGAGCGCGGCACCGCCAGACGCTGATCCGAATCGTAGTTCTGCGCCCATTCGGCCTGACCGGAGCCGTCGCCCGGCGCGGCGAGCGCTGCGGCGGAAAACCCGCCCAGCGCGGCCGCGAAGCCCGAAATCGTGGCGAAACCCGCAAATGCGCGGCGCGAAAGCGAAAGGGAGTGTTTCGGAGCTGACATTCTGACCCGGAATCCGTTCTTGACGCTCCCCGTCGATCCGGGGCCCGCCGCGCGCAATGCGAGGCGGCCGGTTTCGCCGGCGGAGAAGCGAAAACTCTCTGACACACGCAGAGATAGGAAGACTAGGGTTAAAATGGCCCGAACAAGCCGGCGATTTTGTGACCGGCGACCCGTTCGGCCCTGTCCTATCCGTTGACGGCGCGCGGCAGCAGGGCCGGCCCGGCCTCCAGATCCCGCAACAGGCCGCTGACCGCGTGCGGGGTCATCGGGCGGGCGAAGAAATAGCCCTGCATGGTGGTGCAGCCCAGCTCTTTCAGCGCATTGGCCTGCGCGCTCGTCTCCACGCCCTCGGTCACGCATTGCAGATCGAGGTTGCGACAGAGCGTCACCACGGTGCGCACGATATCGCGCGCGGCGTGATGGGTGTCGATCTCCTGCACGAACGACCGGTCGATCTTGATGCGGTCGAACGGCAGTTTGTGGACATAGGCGAGGCTGGAATAGCCGGTGCCGAAATCGTCCAGCGAAATGCGCACGCCGAGGTTCTTGAACGCGCGGATCGCCTCGTTCGCCTTGTCGAAATCCGACACGAGCGCGGATTCGGTGACTTCGAGATCGATCCGGCCGGGCGCGACGCCGCTCGCGCGGATGATGGCGATGATCTTCACCACCGCGTCCGACGAAATGAGGTCGTGGATCGACAGATTCAGCGCCAGCCGGATGTCCTGCGGCCAGGTCATCGCTTCGGCCAGCGCCTTGCGCAGCAGCACCTGCGTCAGCCGGTTGATGAGATCGGAGCGTTCGGCGACGGGAATGAACACGTCCGGCGGCACGGGGCCGAGCCCCGGCGCGGTCCAGCGCGCGAGCGCCTCGAACGCCAGCGGCCGCTCGGAGCCGAGCTCGTAGAGCGGCTGGAACTCGAGCGTGAACTCCCGATCCATGTCAGCTTCGCGCATCTTTTGCTCGATGAGCGTGAACTGCCGCATGGTGCTGCGCAGTTCGGCGGAGAACATCTCGGGTCGGCCGGCGCGCCGCTGCTTGGCGCGATAGGGCGCGTAATCGGCGCTCTCGTAGAGCGCCTCGCCGGTCTGCGCGCTGTCGGGATAGTTGGCGAGGCCCAGCGAGGCCGCCACGCGCGTGACCACTCCCGGCAGCGCGCAGGATTCGGCCAGCCGCGCGCAGACGATTTCGCCGAAGGGCAGCGCCTGCTCCACGTCGTCGTAGCGGATCATGCCGAATTCGTCGCCGCCGAGCCGCGCGAAGAACGTGTTGTCGTCGCCCAGCGCCGCCAGTCGCCGACCCGTCTCCACCAGCAGACGGTCGCCGGTGAAATGGCCGTAAAGGTCGTTGACGGGCTTGAACCCGTCGAGATCGATGACGCCGACCGTGAATTTCCTGCCCTCGCGCTGCGCGCGCGCGACCGTTTCGTCGAGTCGCGCGAAAAACTGCCGGCGGTTCGGCAGTTCGGTCAGCGAATCCAGATTGGCGAGCCGCAGGTTCTCGTCGCTCAGGCGCTGCGTTTCCATTTGCGAGCGCACCATGCGGGAGAAGTCGCGCGCCTGAATGAGCACCACGTACATCATGGCGCCGGCGACCAGCGCGAGATTGAGTCCCGTCGTCGCGAACGCGCGCTCGCCGCTGGAGAAAAGGACGATCGTGAACGGCGGAATGACCAGCATGGCCACCATCAGCGCCGCGGCGCGCACGTGCGTCAGGCAGAAGATGCAGCAGATCGCCGTCATCGCGATCGCGAAGATCACCTGTCCCTTGGACGTGGCGTCGCCGTACTGCATCATCGCGATCGCCCACGTGAGAAACAGCACGCCGAACGCGGAGCCAAGGCGCACCGTCAGTTTCAGACGGCTGGCGGCGTGCGAGGCGTCGAACGGGTCGTTGCGATGGCGCAGCCAGTGCACGATGCGGATCGCCACCGCCAGGATCAGCACGCCCGGCGTGACGACGGTGAGGACGAACGGCGCGGTTCCGTAGAGCGCGAACGCGGCCGCCGCCGAATTCACGGCCAGCGTGAAATACAGCAGCGGCACCTGCTTGGAGAAAGCGGCGAGTTGCGCCTGCATGAGGTGGGGGTCGTTCGTGTCCAGTCTGAACGCCGCCACAACCCGCTCGAACGCCCTGCCCGGCATTACGCGCTCCATATTGATTTCACCCGAGCCACGACACTAGTCGGAGAAGAATTAATGGTTTGGCCAACGTCGGCGCCCGCATTCGGCGCGCTTTTGCAATAAGCGGCGCAGGCGGGGACGAACGCGCTCTGGCGATTGAGAAAAAACAACCGCCCGTGACACGGCGTCAGGGCGGTCGAAAATCGAGGATATGGTTAAGGAAATCAGAGCCGGTAGCGGATCTGGTCGGTCCAGAACCGTTCGAGCCGCACCAGCGCGGTGTTCACGCGCTTGAATTCGTCGCAGGAGATGCCGCCGATCTGCTCGACCGTGGCCACGTGCTTGTCGTAGAGCGTGGCGACGATCTCGTGCACTTCCTTGCCCTTCTCCGTCAGGCTGATGCGCACCGCGCGGCGGTCGACGCGCGAGCGGGCATGATGGAGATAGCCCATCTCCACCAGCTTCTTGACGTTGTAGGACACGTTCGAGCCGAGATAGTAGCCGCGCGTGCGCAGTTCGCCCGCCGTGAGTTCCTTGCCGCCGATATTGTAGAGCAGCAACGCCTGCACCGAGTTGATGTCGGAGCGCGCGCGGCGGTCGAATTCGTCCTTGATGACGTCCAGAAGCCGACGGTGCAGCCGCTCGACCAGCGTGAGCGCCTCCAGATAGACCGGACGGATTTCGCCGAGCCGTTCGGTGCGGGACTGGGCGCTTTCCACTTTCACTGCTTGCGACATGACGACAACCCCATCTGCTGTTTTGCGCGCCGGTTCTCCGGCTTCGTTGCGTGCAATTTAAGCGGCGCAGATGAAGAGCGGTTTAAGCAATAGACTGAATCCGGCGTTTACCCGAAAGGCGCGATTTTCGGTGAATGCTGAATGAATCAAATCAAGCATTTACCTAAAATGCGACGCGTCCTGGCGCCGTGCTTCAGCGGCGCTTCAGGAGCCGGTCCCAGGAGCGCGTCCACAGTCTCGTCGCGGCCCGGCCCGTGCGCGAACGACGCTCCGGCTCGCGGCCCGCCTGCCACGTCAGGAACAGATAGAGCGCGATCAGCGTCGCATCGAGCAGCGCGACGATGCGGCCGCCCGGAAAGAAATCCGGCATCATGAACGCGACCGCGATCTGCCCGATCGTCACCAGCAGCCACACCACGCCGCCCCACGCGGCGGCGAGCCACAAACCGACGCCGGCCAGAATGTCGAGCACCGCGAACGCGGCGATGGCGACGCCGATCGGCCGCGAAACCTGATCGAACAGCGGCGTCGGCGACATCAGCACCAGACGCCATTGCGCCAGCCCCTGCGCGATCCACAGCGCGGCGACGATCCGCATGAAGAGCACGAGCAACATGCCCCAGCGGGTTTCGCCGTTTTCCTTGCGGCCGCCGACGACGATGGCCGCGTCGCGATCTTCGTTCGGTTTCGTCACGCGTCCGCCCGGTCGAACACGATGTCCTGCGCGCCGAGCGGCGCGAACATCGCATCGATGTCCTGCGCGCGCACGTCGGCGACCGCAGCCGGCCGCCATTTCGGATTCTTGTCCTTGTCCACGATCGTGGCGCGCACGCCCTCGTAGAAATCGAACCCGTGGCAGAGCCGCGAGACGATGCGATATTCGAGGACCATCGCATCCTCGATGTCGAGCTTGCCGCCGACATGCATCTGCTTGAGCGCGACCGCCATGCTGGTCGGCGACTTGCCGAGCATGTCCGCGCGCGTCGCTTTCGCGAAGTCCGACCCGTCCGCATCGAGCGCGGCGAGCACCTCCGCCACGCTCGCTTTGTCGAAACAGCGGTCGATCACCGGTTCGTGCGCCATCAGCGGCGAAGCGGGAGCAGCCTGCGCGAACCGGCGGACGACCGCGTCCGCATCGCCTTCCGCGCACAGCGCCTCGGCAAGCTCCGCGAATTTGGCGGACGGAACGTAGGCGGTGGCGATGCCGAGCGCGACCGCGTCGCCCGCCCCCACACGCGCGCCGGTGATGGCCAGATAGGTTCCCATCTCGCCCGGCAGGCGCGGAAGAAAATAGGTGGCGCCGACATCCGGGAAGAAGCCGATGCCGACCTCCGGCATGGCGAACAGGAACCTGTCGCCGGCGATCCGGTGCGAGCCGTGCAGCGAAACGCCGACGCCGCCGCCCATGTCGATGCCGTCGACCAGCGCCACATAGGGCTTGGGATAGCGTTTGATGCGCCGGTTGAGGATATATTCCTCGCCCCAGAAGGCGCGTTGCGCCGCATGGTCGCCCGCCCGCCCCTGATCGTAGAGCAGCCGGATGTCGCCGCCCGCGCAGAACGCCTTGCCGCCGGCGCCTTCCACCACCACGCATTTGACCGCGGGGTCGTGCTCCCAGGCGTCGAGCGCGCCGGCGATTTCGCGCACCATGCCGAGCGTCAGCGCGTTCAGCGCCTGCGGCCGGTTGAGCAGAATATGGCCGGCCGCGCCGCGTTTCCGACAGATCGCTTCTTCAGACATGGTTCCTCCGGCAGGGGGCGTGAGCCGGGCTAGCCATACTCATTTCGGCCGGCGGAGGAAACCCGCGCGCGCCGCGCTTGTGGCGCGCGGGGGCTGCGCCTAATGTCGCCGCAAATCGTTTCTGGCAGATCCTTTCTGGCAGATCCTTTCTGGAAACACCGCCATGGACGCCAAACACATCGCCCAGCGCACGCTCGATCTCGTGCACCGCCCGCGCCGCAACCGCCGCACCGAATGGTCGCGCCGTCTGGTGCGCGAGAATGTGGTGACGACCGACGATCTCATCTGGCCGATTTTCGTCATCGACGGCGAGAACAGGCGCGCGCCCGTCGCCTCCATGCCGGGCGTGGAGCGCTATTCGGTGGACGAGGCCGCCCGCGCCGCCGCCCATGCGGCTTCGCTCGGCATTCCGGCGGTCGCGCTTTTTCCCTACACCGACCCGGACCTGCGCGACGCGCACGGCTCGGAGGCGCTGAACGACCAGAACCTCGTCTGCCGCGCCTGCCGCGCGATCCGACAGGCCGCGCCCGACCTCGGGCTCATCACGGACGTCGCGCTCGACCCCTACACCAGCCACGGCCACGACGGCGTGATGGAGGGCGAGACGATCCTCAATGACGAGACGGTGGCGATCCTCGTCGATCAGGCGCTCAACCAGGCGCGCGCCGGCGCCGACGTGATCGCGCCGTCCGACATGATGGACGGCCGCGTGGGCGCGCTGCGCGCGGGGCTGGACGACGCCGGCTTCCAGCATGTGCAGATCATGTCCTACGCGGCGAAATACGCCTCCGCCTTCTACGGCCCGTTCCGCGACGCGGTCGGCACCAACAAGACGCTGATCGGCGACAAGCGCACCTACCAGATGGACCCCGCCAACACGGACGAGGCGATCCACGAGGTGGAGCTGGACCTCGCCGAGGGCGCCGACATGGTGATGGTGAAGCCGGGCATGCCCTATCTCGACATCATCCGGCGCGTGAAGGAGACGTTCGGCCGCCCGACCTTCGCCTATCAGGTGTCGGGCGAATACGCGATGATCATGGCCGCCGCGCAGAACGGCTGGATCGACGGCGACAAGGCGATGATGGAGAGCCTCGTGGCCTTCAAACGCGCCGGCTGCGACGGCGTGCTGACCTATTTCGCGGTGCGCGTGGCCGAAAAGCTGAAGGCGCAGGGCTGAGCTCGGACGGGGACGGAGCTGTAGCGCGCATTGCTCCTGCGTGAGGCGGCGCCCATATTGCGGCGGAACGCACCCGGAGGATCGCCATGAAGCAGTTCCGCGCCACGCCCGAGGCCATCGCCGCGCTCACGCCCGAGCAGCGCTGGGTGACGCAGGAGGCCGGCACCGAGCGGCCGGGCACGGGCGAACATCTCTACAACAAGCGGCCTGGCATCTACGTGGACATCGTTTCCGGCGAGCCGCTCTTCGCCTCGTCGGACAAATACGAAAGCCATTGCGGCTGGCCGAGCTTCACAAAACCCATCGAGCCCGCGCGCGTGAAGGAATTGCGCGACGCCAGCCACGGCATGATCCGCACCGAGGTGCGGTCCGCCGACGGCGACAGCCACCTGGGCCACGTGTTCCCGGACGGCCCGCGCGAAACCGGCGGCCTGCGCTATTGCATCAACTCGGCCTCGCTGCGCTTCATCCCGCGCGAGGAGATGGAGGCGCAGGGCTACGGCGACTGGCTCGATCAGGTGGAGGACGCCTGAGGCGCCCGGGCCGCAGCGGGCGACGCGGATGGGCGCTCTACGGCCGCGCCGCGCGCGCGGCCGCCCGCGCCTTGCGCGCCTCGTTCAGATTGTGGGCGAGAATGGCGCCGATGATGAGCGCCACGCCCAGCATCTCCGCGACCGTGAACCGCTGCCCGTTCCACCACGCCCAGGCGAACGGCACGACGGGCGTGAAGGTCGCGAAGATCGTCGCCGTCTGCGCGCCCACTTCGCGCACGGCGATGTTCCAGGTGATGATCGACACCGCCGAAACCAGCACGAACAGGTAGATCGTCTGCGGCCAGATGGCGAGAAAATCGCCGACCGTCGGCGGATGGGCGTAACCGAGCGCGGTGACGAGGACCGCCAGCGCCAGCCCGACCGGCGCGCCGAGCGAACAGCTGAGCATGGTCAGCCGCAGCGCCGAATAGCCCACCATCGTACTGGCGCGGATGGTGTAGAACGTCCAGCACAGCGAGGAGATCAGCACCAGCAGGTTGCCGAACATGCTGCCGCCCGAGGCCAGCGAGGAAAGATCGCCGCGCGTGACGACGAGAACGCCCCCCGCCACCACCGCGACGATCGCCGCCATCAGCCCCGCCGCCGGCATCCTGCGCGACTGGAGCGCGCGGAAAATGGCGACGTTGATGGGGGTGAGCGAGGATATGGCGGCCGCGTGTTCGGGCCGGGTGAGCCGCACGCCGAGATAGGAGAACAGGCCGAAACCGGCCGCCCCCAGCGCGCCCAGCAGCAACAGCGTCCAGAAATCCCGGCGCGGCGGCACGAGCGCGTGCGGCCCCTCCATCGCCAGCACGAGCGCCGCCAGAAAGGCGCTGGCGAAGGCATAGCGGATGGCCGTCACCCAGAAGACGTCGATGCTGGCGCCGACAACCTTGCCGACGGGCATGTAGGCGCCCCAGATCAGAATGGTCAAAGCGAGCCAGAACAGGCCCCTGGAAAAACCTCCCTTCATCGGCTCGACATTTCCCCGCCCGCTCCTTGATCTTTCAAAGCCCTCTACCACATTTTGGCGCGGCCCCAATCGGCCGAACCTTCACCCGGCGCCAGGAGCGCGGATATGACGTATCAAGGCGGTTACACTCCCTCCCCCCGGCCGGCGAGCTTCAACGCGCCGATCCCCGAGGCGCTGCTGGCGGGCGTGCGCACGCGCCGCATGGTCGCAATCCTGCTCGACCTCGTGCTGGTGGCGATCGTCTCCACGCTGATTTTTCTCGCGCTCGGCTTCGTCACGCTGGGTCTGGCGTGGTTCTTCCTGCCGCCGCTCTTTCCGATCGTCGCCTTTTTCTACAACGGCATGACGATCTCGGGCTGGCGCCAGGCGACGCCGGGCATGAAGGCGATGGATCTCGAAATGCTCACCATGAGCGGCGAACGGGTGTCCTTCCTCGGCGCGGCGGTGCACGCCATTCTCTACTACGTGTCGATCACGGTGTTCGCGCCCATCCTTCTCGTGTCGCTGCTTGCGAGCGACAAGCGCTGCCTGCACGACATGCTGGCCGGCGTGATCGTGCTGCGCCGCACGAACTGACGCGCAGCTCTTCCCGACGCGAACGCGGGCCGGCCGGCCCGCGTTTTTTTTTGCGCGTTGCGTTTTGCGCGGCCCGTGCTCTAATTGTTTTCCGAGCGGGAGCCGCATGTGACGAGAGAGCCGCGCGACGCGCCCCAATTCTATCTGACCTCGCCGTCGCCCTGCCCCTATCTTCCGGGGCGCGAGGAGCGCAAGATTTTCACGCATCTCATCGGGCGGCGCGCGCGCGCGCTGAACGACAGGCTGACGGAAGCCGGCTTCCGCCGCTCGCAGACCATCGCCTATCGCCCGGCCTGCGAGGGCTGCCACGCCTGCGTGTCCGTGCGCGTGCTGGTGGATGCGTTCGAGCCGTCGCGCAACCAGCGTCGCATTCTGCGCCAGAACGCGGATGTGACGCGCGCGCTCGCGCCCGCGCATGCGACGTCCGAACTGTACGACCTGTTCCGCGACTATGTCGATGCGCGCCATTCCGACGGCGGCATGGCCGACATGACGGTGCTCGACTTCGCGATGATGATCGAGGATTCGCATGTCGATACGGCGATCGTCGAATATCGGCGCGACGGCGAACTCCTCGCCTGCTGCCTGACCGACACGCTCGGCGACGGCCTGTCGATGGTCTATTCGATCTACGATCCCGACGAGACGAAACGTTCGCTCGGCGCCTACATGATCCTCGACCATATCGAGCGCGCGCGCGCGCTCGGCCTGCCGCATCTCTATCTCGGTTACTGGGTCAATGGCTCGCGCAAGATGGACTACAAGGCGCGCTACCGACCGCAGGAACGCCTGGGCCACGAGGGCTGGACCCTCGTCCTCTGACTCGCCGGAACGCCCGGCGAAGCGTCCGTCAGGACGCGCCGACGACGCCGCAGAAGCGTCGCCCCGCAATGAACCGGCCAGCCATGGAGGAACCCATGATGGACATTTCGCGTCGCACCCTGCTCACAGGCGCCGCCGGCGCCGCCGCGCTCGCCCTGCCCGGCGCAAGCCTGGCGCGCGCGCCGATGATCAACACGCCCGCGCCCTACTATTACCGAACGAAACTCGGCGACGCCGAGATCACCATCGTCTCCGACGGCGTGCTGCCGCTTGGCGATCCGCGCAAGAATTTCAACGGACTTTCGGCCGAGGAAATCGACAGGCAGCTCACGGAGAACTTCCTGCCGACAGGCGCCGCGCTGCTCGAACAGAACGTGCTCATCCTCAACACCGGCGACAGGCTCGTGCTATTCGACACAGGCATGGGCGCCTCGAAAATGTTCGGCCCCACGACCGGCAAATTGCTGGCGACGATGAAACAGGCGGGCATAGACCCCAAGGACATCGACGCGGTGGTGATGAGCCATGCGCACATCGACCACTGCGGCGGCTGCATGTCGGCCGACGGCCAGCGCAACTTCCCGAACGCGCAATACTACATCAGCCAGGCCGATTTCGATTACTGGACGGCCGACAGCATCCTGTCGGGGCCGCTGAAGGATTTCGGCACGGCCGCGCGCGACAATCTCATGCCCAACCGCGAGCGTCTGGTGTTCATCAAGGACGGTCAGGAGTTCCTGCCGGGAATTCAGGCGATCTCCGCGCCCGGCCACACCGTCGGCCACACGATCTTCATGATCACGTCGGGCAAGGAAAACCTCTGCTACATCGGCGACCTCACGCACCATCCGGTGCTGCTCATGCAAAAGCCGCTCACCGAATTCGCTTACGACACCGACCCCAAGCAGTCCGCCCAGAGCCGGGTGAAACATCTCACCATGCTGGCGGAAAAACGCATCCCCATCCTGGCCTATCATTTCGCATGGCCCGGCATCGGCCATGTGGCGAAGGCGGGCGAGGGATTCCGTTACTATCCGAGCGGAATGAAGATGGGCGGGTGAACCGGCGAACAAAGGGCGGCGCGGCCGCCCTTTGTCTTCGCCCCCTCTCGCGCCCGATCTTCGCGGCTACCCGAACCGGTTGTTCTTCGGAAAGCCTTTCGGCGGCAGGCGCCCCGCCTCCGCGCGATTGCCGATCCAGTCCTTGAGATCGCCTTTGGCCACGTTGAACGTGCGCCCCGCGCTGTCGACCCACGACAACCCGTCCTTCAGCGCGAACACCTTCGCATCCGCGACGCCGCCGTCCTTGTAGCGTTGCAGCCGCACGCCCTTGCCGCGCGCCATCTCCGGAACCTGGTCGAGCGCGAACACGAGCAGCTTGCGGTTCTCGCCGATGATGGCGACATGGTCGCCGTCGGCGGGAACGAGCGCGGCCGCGCGCGCCGGCGCCTCCACGTTCATCACCGCCTTGCCCTTGCGCGTCGCGCCCGTCATGTCGTCCTGTCCCGCGACGAAGCCGCGCCCGTCGCTGGTGACGGCCAGCATTTTCGCGCCCGCGCGATAGGGCATGACGGCCACGATCTCCGCGCCCTCGTCGATATCGGCCATGAGTCGGATCGGCTCGCCGTGGCCGCGCCCGCCCGGCAGTTTGCACGCCTCCAGCGTGTAGACCTTGCCGTTCGACGCGAGCACCAGCAGTTTCGACGTCGTCTCCGCGAAGAACGACGCGAGCAGCGCGTCGTCGCCCTTGAATTGCAGGTTCGACACATCGCCCACCTGCCCCTTCAGCGCGCGGATCCAGCCCTTCTGCGAGACCACCACGGTGATCGGTTCGCGCTCGATCAACGCCTCCGAAAGATCGATGTCGGCGAGCGCGGGCGCGACGCCGAACGTCGTGCGCCGTTTGCCGATCTTCGATTCCGGCGGATATTTTTTCTTCAGATCGCGGATTTCCCACGCGATCGTTTTCCATTGCAGCCTGTCGTCGCCGATGAGCTGTTCGACCGCCGCCTTTTCCTTCGTCAGTTCGTCGTGCTCGGTCTTGAGCGCCATTTCCTCCAGCTTGCGCAGCGAACGCAAGCGCGTGTCGAGAATGTAGTTCGCCTGCATTTCGGAAAGCGCGAACGTGCGCATCAGCACGTCCTTCGGCTCGTCCTCCTCGCGGATGATGCGGATGACCTCGTCCAGATTGAGATAGACGATGATCATGCCGTCGAGCAGTTCGAGCCGCCGCTCGATCTCGCTCAGCCGATGACGCGACCTGCGCAGCAGCACCTCGCGCCGGTGGTCGAGCCACTGGCCGAGCGCCTCGTTGAGCGTGACCACGCGCGGCGCCACGCCGTCCACCAGCACGTTCATGTTCACGCCGATCCGCGTTTCCAGCTCCGTCAGCTTGAACAGCGTCTCCATCAACATGTCGGGGTCGATCGTGCGCGCGCGCGGCTCGATGACGATGCGCACGTCTTCCGCCGATTCGTCGCGGATGTCGGCGACGAGCGGGAGTTTGCGGTCGTTGAACAGCTCCGCCATCTTTTCGATGAGCCGGCTCTTCTGCACGCCGTAGGGAATCTCGGTCACGACCGCGAGCCAGGTTCCGCGCCCGCCGTCTTCCTTCTTCCAGCGCGCGCGCAGGCGCAGCCCGCCGCGCCCGGTCGCATAGATGTCGCGGATCGCGTCGGGCCCGTCGACGATGATCCCGCCCGTCGGAAAATCCGGCCCCGGCACGAACTGCATGAGCTGTTCGGCGGTCGCGCCGCGATGGCCGATGAGATAGAGCGCGGCGTCGCAAAGCTCCGCCAGATTGTGCGGCGGAATGGAGGTCGCCATGCCGACCGCGATGCCCTGCGCGCCGTTGGCGAGCAGGTTCGGCAGCGCCGAAGGCAGAACGATCGGCTCTTTCTGGTCGCCGGAATAATTGTCGCGGAAGTCGACCGCGTCCTCGTCGATGCCTTCGAGCAGCAGCCGCGCGACATCCGTCATCCGCGCTTCGGTGTAGCGATAGGCGGCGGCCGCGTCGCCGTCGATATTGCCGAAGTTCCCCTGCCCCTCGACCATCGGGTAGCGCGAGGCGAAATCCTGGGCGAGCCGCACCAGCGCCTCGTAGATCGCCTGGTCGCCGTGCGGGTGGAACGAGCCCATCACGTCGCCGACGATTTTCGCGCATTTCTTGAACGCGGTTCCCGGATCGAGCTTGAGCACGCTCATGCCGTAGAGAATGCGCCGGTGCACCGGCTTCAGCCCGTCGCGCGCGTCGGGCAGCGCGCGGCCCATGATGGTGGAGAGCGCGTAGGCGAGATAGCGCTCTTCCAGCGCCTCGCGCAGATTGACGGGCAGCGCCGGATTGGCCGGCGGTTCGACTGTTCTGGTCATGTTCCGGGATTAAAGAAGCCTCTGAGTCGGCGCAACCGTCGGGCGCTGGACGGCAGGTCGGCGGCCGCTCTCCAGAATTCTCGACTGTTGCATCGTTGCACTAGTTCGCGTGCGAACCAGATGGCAAAAGCCGGGTGCTCGCGCCCACGGATTCGGCTTACGGCTCCCGGCGAGGCGACGATCCTCCGGCCAGCCCGGCGGTTCGGAATGTGCGCCAGCGCGCAGCAACTTTTTGGCGATCGACGAATTTGGCGGCCAGCGCATCCGAAGGCGCAGCCGCGAGGTGGATTATGAGCAAGACGATTTCGTTCCTCGGCGTTCTCGTGGCCCTTTCGCTTTCCGGCATCGCGTTTTTCGGCCTGCCCGGCGGCGATCCGCTGATGGCCCGCGAGGAGATCGCCGTTTCGCAGACTGCCGGCTGCCACGAGGTGGAGGTCGCGCTGGACCAGGGCTACGGCGTCACGCGCCTCGTCAGAAGCGCCGCGTGCGAGAAGACCGGCTCGGTGCGCTGAAACCTGTTCCAGCAAGTGGAAACCGGAGCCGCGCTTCTGATTGCATCGGAAGCAGGCCTCTAGAGGCCGGCCAGCGCCGCGCGCACGAACGCCTCGCGGCTGGCGGGATCTTGCGCGCCGCGCGGCTCGAACAGGTCGCGCAGCAGGAAATGCCCGGTCAGCCGGAAGGCGGCCGAAATATCGTCTTTCGAAATCCCGACGCGGGCCGCCGGCCCACGTAGAAAGGCCGGCAGCGGCAGCAAACGATCGCGCCAGGGCTCGCCTGCCGCGCGAGCCACCGCCCGGCCGCTTTTCGGCGACACATAGACGAGATCGTCCCGCGCGCCGGTCGCCGCGCAACGGTCGAGATCGAGCCCGAACCCCAGTTCCGCCAGCACGGCGAGTTCGAAACGCACCATCAGTTCCGGCGCGAGCCGCGAATCGTCCAGCCGTTCGGCGAGCGCATCGGCCATGGCGTAGACATCCTGATGCGGATCGCGCTCGGGCAGGAGGCGCATGAGCGCGCCCATCCAGTGCAGCCCGTGCAGCGCCAGCGGCGAATCGATCAGCCGGCCCGCGCGCAGCGCGTCCGGTTCGACCGTATAGACGCCCAGATGGTCTTCGAGCCGCGCGCGCCACACCAGAACCACGCGGTTGCCCGGCTGCAGCGCCGCCTGCATGGCGCGCGAGCGCCCGCCCCGCACCACGCCCAGATGGCGGCCGTGCGCCTGCGTCATGGCTTCGAGAATGACGCTCGTCTCGCCGTGCTTGCGCGCGCCAAGAACCAGCCCGCTGTCGCTCCAGTCCATGTCTCGTTATGCGAGCGGGCCGCGCCTGCGTCCAGTGCTACCGGTAGCGCGCGCGCCGGACCTTCTTGCGCTTGCCCTTCAGGCCCCAACTCGATGCGATCGCCGGCCCGGCGGTCGCTCCGACCGCCGCGCCGGCGACCAGCCCCACCGGCCCGAACAAAACGCCGCCCGCCGCGCCGCCGAGCGCGCCGTCCAGTATGCGCTCGTTGGCGACGGCCGGCGAAACGGCGAGAGGAAAGGACAGCGCCACCGCGCCGACAAACAGAAATGTGCGCATGGGCGCTCCCGAAACGAATCGAAGCGCCAAGTCTGCGGCCGAACATGGCCAAAAATGAGTCGGCTCAGTTCTTGGGAAAGTCGAGCCCCATCTCGCGGTAGCGCTCGGGGTCTTCGGCCCAGTTCTCGCGCACCTTCACGAACAGGAAGAGATGCACCTTCTGCTCGGCCGCCTCCATGATCTCCTTGCGCGCGGCCTGACCGATCGACTTGATCATCCTGCCGCCCTCGCCGATCACGATCCGTTTCTGCCCGTCGCGCGCGACATAGATCGTCTGCTCGATCCGCGCCGACCCGTCCGGCATGGTCTTCCATTGGTCCGTCTCGACCGTGGCCTCGTAGGGCAGTTCGTCGTGCAGCCGCTCGAACAGTTTCTCGCGCGTGATCTCGGCGGCGAGCAGGCGCAGCGGCGCATCCGAAATCTGGTCCTCCGGGTAGAGCCAGGGACCGGGCTTCATCATCGCGCCGAGTTTCTCGCGCAAATGGCCCACGCCGTCGCCGGTCTCGGCCGACACCATGAAGGTCTCGTCGAACTGCGCGCGCGCGTTGAGGTCGGCGGTCAGCGCCAGGAGCTTGTCGCGCTGGACCAGGTCGATCTTGTTGAGGACGAGGATCTTGCGCCGCCGCACGTCCTTCAGTTTTTCCAGGATGGCTTCGACCGGCTCGTCCACCCCGCGCCGCGCATCGACCACGAGGCCGATGGCGTCCGCGTCGCCCGCCCCGCTCCACGCCGACGTCACCATCGCGCGGTCGAGTCGGCGCCGGGGCGCGAAAATGCCCGGCGTGTCGACGAAAATGATCTGCGCCGGACCGGTGATCGCGATGCCGCGCACGGGCATGCGCGTCGTCTGCGCCTTGCGCGAGACGATGGAGACCTTGGCGCCGACGAGCGCGTTGAGCAGCGTCGATTTGCCGGCGTTCGGCGCGCCGATCAGCGCGACGAAGCCGCACCGCGTTTGTTGCTCGCTCATGGCGCGCCTCCGGAAATGTTTTCGCGCGCCATGAAGGTTTCGGCCGCGACCTGTTCAGCGATGCGTTTCGACCCGCCTTCGCCGGCGGCCTCCTCAAATCCCTGCACCATGACCGAGATGGCGAAATGCGGCGCATGATCCGGCCCGCTGCGTCGCGCGACGCGATAGACCGGCGGCGGCAGCCCGCGCGCCTGCGCCCATTCCTGCAACGCGCTTTTCGGATCGCGCCGCGCGCGCCCCGCGCGGTCGACGCGCCCCGCGAACGCCGCGCGCACGACGCCGGCCGCCGTCTGGTAGCCGGCGTCGAGAAAGACCGCGCCGATGATCGCCTCGCACATGTCGGACAGAATGGCGGCTTTGCGCGCGCCGCCCGACTGCGCCTCGCCCTCGCCCAGCCGCACGAAATCCGAAACGCCCCACGCCTGCGCGACCTCCGCGCAGGTTTCGCGCCGCACCAGTTCGGCCAGGCGGCGCGAGAGGTCTCCCTCATCGGCCTGCGCGAACGCCCGATAGAGCATGTCGGCCGCCGCCAGCCCCAGCACGCGGTCGCCCAGAAATTCAAGCCGCTGGTTGCTGTCGAGCCGGCGCGCGCGCGCGCTCACATGGGTCAACGCCTGTTCCAGCAGCGACCGATCGGCGAACGCATGGCCGACCGCCCGTTCGAGCGCGGACAGGTCCACGTCCATCAGCGGACGGGCTTGAACAGCCGGTCGAACCGCACCGCCCATGGCCAGGTCCAGAATTTCCAAGCCGGCTCCCCGCGAATGGAGAAGAAGATCATCTCCGCGCGGCCGATGAGATTTTCCGACGGCACATAGCCGACGCCGCCCTGCTCCGGCGTGACCCGCGAGTCGGTGGAATTGTCGCGATTGTCGCCCATCATGAAATAATGGTCCGGCGGCACTTCGAACACGCCCGTGTTGTCGTTGAAGCCGGTGTCGCCCTGGATCTCGATGATCGTGTGGCTGACGCCGCCCGGCAGCGTCTCGCGATAGGTCGGCGCCTCGACCATGCGGCCGTAGAAATCCTCCGTGCGCACTTTCTCGATCGGTTCGCGCGGAATCATCTGCCCGTTGATGTAGAGACGACCTTCCATCACCTGAATCTTTTCGCCCGGCAGCCCGACCACGCGCTTGATGTAATCGCTGGAATTGTCGCGCGGCAGTTTGAACACCACGATGTCGCCGCGCTTGGGCTTGGAGGCGAGAATGCGGCCGGAGAACAGGTCCGGGCTGAACGGAATCGAATGTTTGGAATAGCCGTATGAATATTTTGACACGAACAGATAGTCGCCGACCAGCAGCGTCGGGATCATCGAGCCGGACGGAATGTTGAACGGCTGGAACAAAAGCGTGCGCACGACGAGCGCGATCAGCAGCGCCTCAACGATGACTTTCGCGGTTTCGAGAAAGCCGCCGTCCTGCGTGCGCTTCTTCTTTTTGCCCGTGTCGGCGGGGACCGGCTCGCTCATGCAAATCTCTCTCGTATCCGTCGAACGGCGCGGCCGGCCGCGCCGCGCCTTCTAGCACGTCCGCGCGTCAATTCCCAAAGGCGCCCCTGGGCAGCGCCTCGATGATCACCTGCGCATAGGCGAGCGGATATTCGTCGCTGATCGTCAGCAGCGCCCGCGCCTCGCAACCCGGCGGCGTGATGGCGGCGAGCCGCGCCGCCGCCCCGCCCGTCAACGCCATCGTCGGCTGTCCGCTCGGCAGGTTGACGACTCCCATGTCGCGCCAGTAGACCCCGCGCCGAATGCCCGTGCCGAGCGCCTTGGCGCAGGCCTCCTTCGCCGCGAATCTCTTCGCGTAGGAGGCCGCGCGCGCCGCCCGTGCGTCGGACTTCCTCTGCTCCACGTCGGTGAAACAGCGTCGCACGAACCGGTCGCCGAATTTGGCGAGCGCCTCCTCGATCCGGCGGATGTCGCACAGATCGCTGCCGAAACCGATGATCATGCGCCCGCCCGCCCCGCGTCGATCGCTGCGCGCATCGTGGCGATGGCTGCGCTCAAGCCGACGAAAATCGCTTCCCCGATGAGGAAATGCCCGATGTTCAGTTCCACGATCTGCGGCAGCGCGGCGATCTCGCGCGCGCCTTCGTAATCGAGCCCGTGGCCCGCGTGGCATTCGATGCCGAGCGCGGCCGCACGCGCGGCGCCGTCGCGCAGCCGTTCAAATTCGCGCCGCGCGCGCGCGGTTTCGCCGCGGTCGGCCGCATGGCGCCAGGCGCCGGTGTGCAGTTCCACCACCGGCGCGCGCAACGCCGCCGCCGCCTCGATCGCCTGCGCATCCGGTTCGATGAACAGCGACACCCGGACGCCCGCGCGCGAAAGCTCCGCCACGAACGGCGCGAGATGTTCGCGCGCGCCCGCAACGTCGAGCCCGCCTTCGGTCGTGCGCTCGGTGCGCTTTTCCGGCACCAGACACACGGCGTGCGGCCGCACCGCCAGCGCGATGTCGAGCATCTGCTCGGTCGCCGCCATTTCGAAATTCAGCGGCTTCGAGATCGCGGCCTTCAGGCGGATCATGTCGTCGTCGCGGATGTGGCGACGGTCCTCGCGCAGATGCGCGGTGATGCCGTCGGCGCCCGCTTCGATCGCCGCGAGCGCGGCGCGCACGGGATCGGGCAGCGCGCCGCCGCGCGCGTTGCGCACGGTGGCCACGTGGTCGATGTTGACGCCCAGGCGCACGCGTTGCGTCATCCGTTCACCCGCTCGACCTTGCTGACGACGGACTTCGCCTTGAGTTGCGACATGATCGCCGTCAGGTGTTTGAGGTCCGTCACTTCGAGGTCGATCAGCATGTCGCGGAAGTCCGGCGAACGCGCCTCGAAGCTCACGTTGTCGATATTGGCGCCGGCTTCGCCGATCACGCCGGCCACCACGCCGAGCGCCCCCGGCTCGTTGATGATGCTCACCTTCAATTGCGCGGGAAATTTGTCCGCGCCCATTTCCTCGAGATCCCACCGCACGTCGAGCCAGCGCTCCGGCTCGTTGTCGAACGCCGACAGCGCCGGCGACTGGATCGGATAAATGGTGATGCCCTCGCCCGGCGTCAGAATGCCGACGATGCGGTCGCCCGGCACCGCGCCGCCGTTGGGAGCGAACCGCACCGGCATGTCGCCGCGCGCGCCGCGAATGGGAATGGCCCTCTCGTCCGCCTGCGATCCCGGCACCTTGAACATCAGGCGCGAGGCCTTGCGCAATCCGAACCAGCCGGTGTCGTTGCGGTCGATGGCGGTCGCGATCTTGCGATCGTCCTTGAACTCGGGATAGACGGCCTTCACCACGTCGCCCGACAGAATTTCGCCGCGCCCGACGGCCGCATACACATCCTCGCACGACCCGCGCGCCAGCCGCGGCAGGGCCGCGCGCAGGAGATCGTCGCTGAACGGCCGTTCCGCGCGTTCGAACGCGCGCGACACGATCTGCCGGCCGAGATCCTTGTATTGCGCGCGCACCGCCTCGCGCGTCGCGCGCCGGATGGCCGCGCGCGCCTTGCCCGTGACGACCGCGCTCTCCCAGGCCGAGGGCGGCGTCTGCCCTTCCGCGCGCACGATCTCCACTTCGTCGCCGTTGTGCAGTTCCGACAGCAGCGGCGCGATGCGCCCGTTGATCTTGGCGCCAACCGCCGTATTGCCGACATTCGTGTGCACGGCATAGGCGAAATCGATCGGCGTCGCGCCGCGCGGCAGCGCGATCAACCGCCCCTTGGGGCTGAAGCAGAAGACCTGATCGTGGAACAGTTCGAGTTTCGTGTGTTCGAGAAACTCTTCCGGGCTGTCGCCTTCGGCCAGCAGTTCGAGCGTGCGTTGCAGCCAGCGATAGGCGCCGCTCTCGCGCGTGAGCGTCTCGACGTCGGCGACATGCGCGTCCTTGTAGAGCGCGTGCGCGGCGATGCCGTGGCGGGCGATGTCGTGCATGTCGCCGGTGCGGATTTGCAGTTCCACGCGCTGGCGCCCCGGCCCGACCACCGTCGTATGGAGCGAGCGATAATCGTTCTGCTTGGGCGTGGAGATGTAGTCCTTGAAACGACCGGGCACGGACGGCCATTTCGTATGCACCACGCCCAGCACGCGGTAGCACTCCTCCACGTCGCGGACGACCACGCGGAACCCGTAGATGTCCGACAGCTGCTCGAAGCCGACCGACTTGCGCTCCATCTTGCGCCAGATCGAATACGGCGGCTTGCGACGCCCCACCACGTCCGCCTCGATGCCGCGCTGGCTCAGTTCCTCGCGCAGCTCCTGTTCGATCTGACGGATGTTCGCGCCGTTCTTCTTTTCCAGATCGTCCAGACGGGCGAGAATCATTTTCCGCGCGTCGGGCATGAGATGGGTGAAGGCGAGGTCCTCCAGCTCCGCGCGCACGCTCTGCATGCCCATGCGCCCGGCGAGCGGCGCGTAGATGTCGAGCGTCTCCTCGGCGATGCGCTTGCGCTTTTCCGGCGGCACGAAATCAAGCGTGCGCATGTTGTGCAGCCGGTCGGCGAGCTTGACGAGCAGCACGCGCACGTCGTCGGCGACCGCCAGCAGCAGCTTGCGGAAATTCTCGGCCTGCTCCGCGCGTTTGGAAACCAGATCGAGCTTCTTGATCTTGGTGAGCCCGTCGACCAGCCGGGCGATCTCGGCGCCGAAAAGCCGGTCGATCTCCTCGCGCGTAGCGCCGGTGTCCTCGATCGTGTCGTGCAGGATGGCTGCGACGATGGTTGCGTCGTCGAGGCCGAATTCGGTGAGAATGGCCGCCACTTCCAGCGGATGGGAGATGTAGGGATCGCCCGAGGCGCGCGTCTGCTGGCCATGCGCCTTCATCGCATAGACATAGGCGCGATTCAGCAGATCCTCGTCGGCGTTGGGATTATACCTTCGCACCCGCTCGACGAGTTCGTACTGCCGCATCATTTTGAGAGAGCGCCCCGCTGTCGCTCGAATATCTCCAGCGCGGACGCGCCGCGCAAGCCCGCCCGCCGGAAAAGGCGCGGCGCCCGCCAGCCGCGCGCGCTATTCCGAATCGTCTTCCGTCGCCGCCGGCGGCACCAGCCCTTCCAGGCCGCGCAGCAGATCTTCTTCCGTCATGCGGTCGAACTGCACGTCGCCGGTCGCATCCGGCGCCGGCGTCTCGGCCGTGATCAGCGCGGGCGCGGTTTCCGCCTCCGGCTCGTCCACTTCCACGTGTTTCTGCAGCGAGTGGATGAAATCCTCTTCCAGGTCGTCCGGCGTGAGCGTGCCTTCCGCGATCTCGCGCAGCGCCACAACCGGATTCTTGTCGTTGTCGCGGTCGACGGTGATCTGCTGGCCGGACGAAATCATGCGGGCGCGATGGCTGGCCAGCAGCACGAGATCGAATCGGTTGTCGACCTTTTCGATGCAGTCTTCGACGGTGACGCGCGCCATGGCGGTCCGGCTCCTGAAAGTCTTGAAACGGGAAGCGCGCTCCTTACACCTTCGCAGCCCCGGGCGCAATCTTGGCGCGGGCGCGCGCTTCGGGCCAAACCGCCAACGATTTCCGGTTCGTGGCGGCGCGACGTTCTTTCGAAACGAGATTACCGAACTATTTCAATGGGAAAGTAAAACGGATGAAGCAGAAATAAGCTTGACCTGAGAAACCGAAAGGGCGATTCTGCATGCCATTGCCGCGAATGGGGGCTCATCGTCTGGCGATCGCAACGGTCCGCGTGAACGACCGTCCGTTCCAGATGAGGGTGGGTTCCTCGCCGGGATGGCTTCAGCACCAGATACGAACCCGGCCAGAGTAAATCATGTCAAATCAGGAACGAATTGCGCTGTTCATTGACGGGGCGAACTTGTATGCGACCGCCAAGGCCCTGAACTTCGATATCGACTACAAGCGTCTTCTGCGGGAATTTCAGTCCAAGGGCCGCCTCGTGCGGGCGTTTTATTACACGGCGCTGGTTGAGGATCAAGAATACTCCTCCATTCGCCCGCTCATCGACTGGCTGGACTACAACGGCTATTCCGTCGTCACGAAGCCGACGAAGGAGTTCGTCGATTCCATGGGCCGCCGCAAGGTGAAGGGCAACATGGACATCGAACTGGCGGTCGACGCGATGGAAATGGCCGCGCATGTCGACCAGCTCGTGCTCTTTTCCGGCGACGGCGATTTCCGCTCGCTGGTGGAGGCGATCCAGCGCAAGGGCGTGCGCGTGTCGGTGGTGTCGACCATCACCACGCAGCCGCCGATGATCGCCGACGAACTGCGCCGCCAGGCGGACGAGTTCATCGACATCGTGCATCTCATCTCGCGCATCGGCCGCGATCCGAACGAGCGCGCGCCACGCCTCGATCGCCGCCCGGCCGCCAGCGCCAACGAAGAGTGAGCGGCGGCGCTTCGCAATTTTCGGCCCGCGCCTGCCCGGCGCGCGACTGCCCTCTTTGCCCGCGTCTGGCCGCCTTCCGCGCCGACCAGCGCGCGCGCCACCCCGACTGGTTCAACGCGCCCGTGCCGCCGTTCGGCGGCGCCGATGCGCGCCTGCTGATCGTCGGTCTCGCGCCCGGCTTGCAGGGCGCCAATCGCACGGGGCGCCCTTTCACCGGCGACTATGCGGGCGAACTGCTCTACGCCACGCTCGCCGAATTCGGTTTCGCGCGCGGAACCTACGCCGCGCGCGCCGACGACGGGTTGCGCCTGCAGGACGCCGCCATCGTCAACGCGGTGCGCTGCGTGCCGCCGCAGAACAAGCCGCTGCCGTCGGAAATGGCTGCATGCCGGCCGTTTCTGGGCGCCGCTCTGGCGGAGGCGCCGCGCGTGCGCGCCATCGTCGCGCTCGGCCGCGTGGCGCACGAAAACGTCGTGCGCGCGAGCGGGGCGCGGCTCTCCGTCCACCCGTTCGCGCACGGCGCGCGCCACGATCTGGCGTGCGACGACCGTCGCGTGGCGTTGTTCGACAGCTATCATTGCTCGCGCTACAATACGAATACGCGCGTGCTGACGCCGGACATGTTCCGCGCGGTGTTCGCCAGCGCGCGCGCGGCGCTCGATCGCGAAGCGTGATCGGTCGCAAAGCTCGTCAGACCAATCGCAAACCGGCGGAGAAGCGCCATGACGGTGGTGACGGTCTTTCGGTCCCGCATTCGGCCGCAGGCGCGCGCCGCCTACGACGAACTCGCACCGAAGATGAGCGAACTCGCACGCTCCATGCCGGGCTATGTGTCGCACAAGGTGTTCACCGCCGACGACGGCGAGCGCGTGACCATCGTCGAATTCGACACCATGGAAAACCAGCGCGCCTGGGGACGTCATCCCGAGCACGTGGCGGCCCAGAAGCGCGGCCGCGGCGAGTTCTATAGCGAATACGACCTCAAGGTCTGCACGATCGAGCGCCACGCGAAAAAGACGGCCGGGTGAACCTCAGCCCTTCTCGCGCATCAGCCGGCTTTTTTCGCGATTCCAGTCGCGCTTCTTTTCCGTCTCGCGCTTGTCGTGCAACTGCTTGCCCTTCGCCAGCGCCAGTTCGATTTTCGCGCGTCCCCTGGCGTTGAAGTAAAGTTTCAACGGCACGATGGTCATGCCCTCGCGCTGCACGCCTTGCGCGAGCCTTGCGATCTCGCGCGCCTTCAGCAGCAGTTTGCGCGGTCGCTTCGGTTCGTGATTGAAGCGGTTGCCGGCAAGATATTCGGGGATGTTGGCGTTGTAGAGCCACATCTCGCCGGCGCGATCGACGCCCGCATAGCTTTCCGCGATCGTCGCCTTGCCCGTGCGCAGCGACTTGACCTCGGTGCCGACGAGCATCAGCCCGGCCTCGAACGTCTCGCCGATCTCGTAATTGTAGCGCGCGCGCCGGTTATCGGCGACGACCTTGAAATTGGAAGGCTCTTTAGCGGCCAAAACCTGTCACCTTGCGCGGCGTTCACGCCGCCAGCACGCCCGCATGAATCATCGCCGCGCGGATCGCCTTTTTCGTGGCCTCCGTCGAAGGCACGAGCGGCAGCCGCACCTCCTCGCGCGCGCGCCCCAGCAGCGACAGGCCGAATTTGGCGCCGGTCACGCCGGCCTCCAGGAAGGTCGCCGCATGCAGCGGAACGAGCCTGTCCTGAATGGCGAGCGCATCCGCCGGCTTGCCCGCGGCCCACGCGTTCATCAGATCCGCGCACAGGCGCGGCGCAACGTTGGCGACGACCGAAATGCAGCCGTGCGCGCCCGCCGCCAGACACGACAGCGCGGTGATGTCGTCGCCGGAAAGCTGCACGAAATCGGGCCCCATCGCCGCCCGCTGCAGCGAGATGCGGCCGATATTGCCGGTGGCGTCCTTCACGCCGACCACGTTCTTCAGTTCGTAGCAGCGCTTCATCGTGTCGACGCTCATGTCGATCACCGAACGCGGCGGAATGTTGTAGATGACGATCGGAATGCCGATGGCCGCGTCGATCGCCTTGAAGTGCTGATAGAGCCCTTCCTGATTGGGCTTGTTGTAGTAGGGCGTGACCATCAGCACCGCCTGCGCGCCGGCCTTTTCGGCATGGCGGGCGAGTTCGACCGCCTCGGCCGTGTTGTTGGAGCCCGCGCCCGCGATCACCGGCACGCGGCCCCTGGCTTCCGAAATGCAGACCTCGACGACCCTGCGGTGCTCGTCGTGCGACAGCGTCGGGCTTTCGCCGGTGGTGCCGACCGGCACCAGGCCGGACGAGCCGCTTGCGATCTGCCAGTCGATGAGCGCGCGGAACGCCGCCTCGTCGAGCGCGCCGTCCTTGAACGGCGTCACCAGCGCTGGAATGGAACCCCGGAACATCGGTGTCGCGGCCATGATTTCGTCCCTGATGGCGCCGTGCGCGCGGCGGCGGGCCCACGGCCCGCGCGCCCCGCGCCCCATCCGCGCCGCATTCGCCAGTCTATCTGGCGCCAGACATAGCCTGTGCCCTGCCGAAGGAAAAGAGCGCGGGGCATGGGTCCGGCCGGTCCTGGTCCGGCGGAACGGGCGTGGAAGCCCCGCGCCTGCCTGAATGGTGTCGCTACGCCTGCGGACCCCCGCGCCGCATGGTGAACTGTTCCTTAACGCCCCGCGGTCAGGCTGGGGCCACGCAGGGAGATCATACGTCTTCATGAACAACGCGCGCGCCCTGGGACTGGCTGCGGTCGTGGCGGTTTTCGCCACGCCGCTGCTGCTCGTGCCCGCCTCCGTTCTGCGGACAGGCGACCCCGCTCCCTCCGTTGCGCCGACGACCGAGGCCCGTGCGCCGGCGCCGACCGGCGACGCCGGGTCGCCGGCGCCGGCGGTCGCCCCGCAGGCGCCCGAAAATCAGGTCGCATCCCTCGGCCCGAGCGCGACCGACGCGGTCGCGGCCATCGAACAGGTCGCCCCGCGCCCCGCCCCGCCGCCCGTGCTGCGGCTGGACGCGCCGGAGGTGAGCGCCTACGCGGCGACCCCCGACCCCGCCAATCCCGCGGCCATGATCGACCCGGCGCAGAAACTGGGCCTCGATCTCACGGGTCTGCGCGAAGGTCTGGAGGCCTACGCCGCCAACGATCTCGCGCGAGGGGACTCCGCGGCCGCGACGGCGCGCGACCCCATCGTGGCGACGGCGCTCGAATGGGTCGCGCTGCGCGCCATGCCGAAGGAAGCCGGCTATCGCCGCATCGGCAAGTTCATCGCCGCCCATCCCGACTGGCCGACGCTCGACCTTCTGCGCAAGGCGGGCGAGGAAGCCCTGTTCTCGGCCAATCCGGCGCCCGCAACCGTTTTCGCCTATTTCGGCGCCGCCGCGCCGGTCACCGCCGCCGGCAAGCTGGCGCTCGCGCGCGCCGCGCGGGCGAGCGGCGACGAGGCCGCATTCCAGGCGCTGGTGCGCGCCGTCTGGCGCCAGGACAACCTCAACGGCTGGCTCGAAAGCCATATTCTCAAGCAGTTCGCCGGCGCGCTGCGGCCCGAGGACCATCGCGCCCGCGCCGTGCGGCTTCTCTACAAGGAGCAGGTGTCCGCCGGATTGCGCGCCGCCGCGCTCGCCGGCAAGGATGCGCAGGCGCTCGCCCACATCCGCGTCGCCGCCATCAACGAGGTGGGGAACGAGAAGGGCTTTGCCAGCGCGCCCGCCTCCGTCGTCAACGATCCCGCGTTCATCTTTTCGAAGATCCAGTTCTTGCGCCGGGCCAACCGCCTGACGGAGGCCGCCGACCTGATGCTGAAGGCGCCGCGCGCGGCCGAACAGATCGTCGACGGCGACGAATGGTGGATCGAGCGTCGCCTGCTCGCGCGCAGGATTCTCGACGCGGGCGACGCCGCGACGGCTTATCGCATCGTCGCCGGCCACGCCGCCGCCGCCAACGACCTTCAGGTGGACGCGGAGTTTCACGCGGGTTGGATCGCACTGCGGTTCGTGAAGGAGCCGGTGGCCGCCATCCGCCATTTCGACACGGCCATCGCGCTCGCCCGCACGCCGATTTCGCGCGCGCGCGCCTACTACTGGCGCGGTCGCGCGGCCGAGGTCGCGGGCGAGGACGCGCGCGTCTTCTACCAGCGCGCGGCGCTCGAAAGCTCGGCTTTCTACGGACAGGTGGCGCGGCTGCGGCTGGGCACGGCCGACGTGCCGATGCGCCACGCGCAGCTCGCCGCCGAAGGCGCCGCGCGCGCGGAAAGCGTGCGCGTGGTGGAGGTTTTTTACGCCGCCGGCGCGCGGCCGTTCGCCACCTCGCTCGCCTACGCGGCGGCGAAATCGCTCGAGGCGCCGGAACAGATGGCCGCGCTCGCGCGCGTCGTGGTGCAGGACCGCGACGCCAAGAGCGCGCTCACGCTCGGCAAGCTCGCCTCGCAGCGCGGCTTCGCGATGGACGATCTCGCCTTTCCGACCTATGGCGTGCCGCGGTTCACGCCGCACGTGAATTCCGCGCCGATCGAGATCGTCTATTCCATCGCGCGGCAGGAAAGCGCGTTCGATCCCAAGGCCGTCTCCCACGCCGGCGCAATGGGGCTGATGCAGATGATCGCCTCGACGGCGCGCCGCACCGCCCAGCGCGTGGGCGTCGACTTCCAGCCCGGCCGCATGACGACCGACCCGATCTTCAACGCCCAGCTCGGCGCCGCCCACCTCGGCGACCTTCTGGTCGAGCAGCGCAATTCGCTCATCCTCACCTTCGCCGCCTACAACGCCGGCGGCAAACGTGTGAAGGAATGGATCGCCGCGCATGGCGACCCGCGCAAGCCGGGCGTCGATCCCATCGACTGGATCGAACTGATCCCGATCTACGAAACGCGCAACTACGTGCAGCGCGTGTTCGAGAACCTCACCATCTACCGCGCGCGCCTCGCCGCCGACCCGACCGGCCGCGCCGCCGCCGAGCCGCTGAGACAGGAGGCGCGGCTGTAGCCGCGCCGTCTTGAAGCAGAGTGGCGCGGCTGTAGCCGCGCCGTCTTGGAGCAGAGTGGCGCGATAGCCGCGCCGTCTTGAAGCTCGAAAGGCGCGCTGCTCCCCGTCTTGTCCGCCCGCGCGCGATGCGTTTCAATCCGCCATGCGCATTTTCACGGCCGTGCTCGGCACCGAAACGAATTCCTTCGCGCCGCTGCCGACCGGGCTGAGCGACTTCGCGCCCATCGTCGCCGACGAAGACGGCAGGCGGACGGTCCATCCTTATGGCCAGATCATCCGCGCGGTGCAGGAGCGCGCCACGGCCGAGGGTCACGACGTCGTGGTGGGGCGCGGCGGCTTCGCGACGCCCGGTGGGCTCACGACGCGGGCGGCCTACGAAACCTTGCGCGACCGGATGCTGGAGGATTTGCGCGCGGCGCTGCCGGTCGATGTCGTCGCGCTCGGCCTGCACGGCGCGATGATCGCCGAAGGCTACGAGGATGCGGAGGGCGACCTGCTCGCCCACGTGCGCGCGCTCGTCGGGCGCGATGCGATCGTGAGCGCCGAACTCGATCTGCACGGCCACCTGACCGACCTGAAGCGCGAGAGCGCCGACATACTGGTGTTCTTCAAGGAATATCCGCACACCGACATCTACGACCGCGCGGTGGAGACGGTCGATCTCGCCGTGCGCGCCGCGCGCGGGGAAATCCGGCCCGTGATGTCGGTCGCCGATTGCGGCATGGTCTCGATCTTTCACACCTCGCGCGAACCGATGCGCGGTTTTGTCGACCGCATGTTCGAACTGGAGGACGAGGCGGGCGTGTTGTCGATCTCGTTCGTCCATTCCTTTCCCTGGGGCGATTGCGCGGGGCTCGGCGCGAAAATTCTCGTCGTCACCGACGATGACGCGCCGCGCGGCGAGGCGCTGGCCGATCGGCTGGCGCGCGAGATTTTCGCGCAGCGCGGCGCGTTTCTCGCGCACTATCTGACGCCCGATCACGCGATCGAGGCCGCGCTCGACACCGAGGGCCGCCCGGTCGTGGTCGCGGACGCCGCCGACAATCCCGGCGGCGGCGCAGCGGGCGATTCGACCTTCCTGTTGCGCGCGCTGATCGCGCGTGGCGCGACGTCCGTCGCCTTCGGCCCGCTGTGGGATCCCGGCGCCGTGGCGCTCTGTCTGGCGGCCGGCGAAGGCGCGCGGCTGCCGTTGCGCATCGGCGGCAAGACCTCGCCCGCCTCCGGCGATCCGCTCGATGTCGAGGCGCGTGTGCTCGCCTGCAAGCGCGACGCGAAAATGCTCAACACGTTCGGGCGCGGCGAGGATTGGCCGCTCGGCCATGCCGTCGCCATCGATGTCGACGGCATCGAGATCGTGCTCACGCGTTCGCGAGAACAGGCGCTGGGCGACGTGTTCACCGATCTCGGCGTCGACTGGCGCGCGAAGAAGATCGTCGTCGTCAAATCCGCGCAGCATTTCTACGCGGCGTTCGCGCCGTCGGCCGCGCGCGTTGTCTATGTCGACACGCCCGCCTCCATGACCATGAACTGGGCGGACCTGCCCTATCGCGCGCGGCCCGCGGGCCTGTGGCCGTTTGACGAATGAACCGCTTTGGTCGAAGGAAAAGCTCCCGACACGCGAACCCGCGCCGATGACCTCTCCCTCGACCGATCCCGTCAGCCGCTTCGTCTCCGCCCCGGACGGGCTGAAACTGCACTACGCCGAATATGGCGACTCCATCGCGCCGGGCGCGCCCGTGGTGTGCCTGCCGGGCCTCACGCGCACGGCCGTCGATTTCGATCCGCTTGCGCGCGCGCTCGCTTTTGAGGGCGGCGCGCGGCGCCGCGTGCTCGCGCTCGACTATCGCGGGCGTGGCCTGTCTGAACACGATTCCGACTGGCGGCGATACGACGTCGCCATCGAGAACGCCGACATTCTCGCCGTGCTGACGGCGGCCGAGGTCGCGCGCGCGATTTTCGTCGGCACGTCGCGCGGCGGTTTGCACGCGATGGTTCTGGCGGTCGCCAGACCCACGCTTTTGCAGGCGGTCGTGCTGAACGACATCGGCCCGTCGGTCGAGGGGCTGGGCCTCATGCGCATCAAGACCACGGTCGGCAAGACGCCGCCGCCGCGCTCGTGGGCGGAGGCGGTCGACATTCTCAAACGCACGATGAGCGCGCATTTCGACGGGCTCTCGGAAAGCGATTGGGAGACATGGGCGCGCATGACCTACGCGGAGAAGGACGGCGCATTCGTGTTGCGCTACGACCCCGCGCTCGCGCGCACGCTCGACGGCGTCGGCGTCGACATGCCGGCCATCGATCTCTGGCCGCAGTTCATGGCGATGGCGGACATTCCCACGCTCGTCGTGCGCGGCGCAAATTCCGATCTGCTTTCGCCCACCACCTACGGCGCGATGCTCGAAAAACACCCGAAATGCGAAGGTTTCGTCGCGCCGGGCCAGGGCCACGCGCCACTGTTGATCGACGCGCCGACCATCGCGCGCATCGCCGCCTTCGTGGATGCGAACGGCTGACGGGAGCGGTTCACGACGCGTCGCGCGAGGTTGGAACCTCGCCGGCTTCCACGCGCCGGGCGAATTCCGTCTTCTCGCCGCGCGCCAGATGCGTCGCCTGCTCCACCCAGTTCTCGCGGTCGATGCGGCCCGGAAAGGCGAGATAGGAGCCGATCCACGCGACGTTGTCGTGCGTCCAGGCCGCGATCTGGTCGAAATGCCAGACGCCCAGCGCATGCAGCCGCGCCTCGTTCTGGCGCCCGATTCCCTTCACGAGTTTCAGATCGTCCGCCTTGCCGTCGCGCGGCCCCGCAAGCCCCGGCGGTCGGGCGCCGGGATGGGCGTGCTCATCGGCGACCGGGGGCGCGGGCGCGGGCGGCGCCCCTTGCTGCGCCACCGACACGAAACTGCCCTCCGTCTCGTCGGACGGCGCCATCGCCAGCGCGCCCATCAGCGGAGTCGCTTCGGCTGTGGGCGTATGCGCGCGCAAGCCGGTCGTCTGGTCGCGGTTTTCCGCGCCGTCGCCGGCCGGCGCGCGGCCGAACCGGCAACCGAGCGCGCAGCCGAAAATGTAGGCGCCGAACAGCAGCAGCGCGACTTCGAGCGCCAGCCCCCAGAAGCCCGGCAGCCATTTCATCGCCGCCAGAAACAGGCCGACGGCGAAGACGATTCCCGCCGGCGCGAGCCATCCCGGCCCCTCGCGGCGATTCGATGCATCGCGCGAAGCCCAGCTGACGAACAGCCCGAGCGCAATCGCCAGCAGCACGAAAATCCAGAACTGGGAGAACAGATAGGCCATCGCTCTCACCTCACCGTCATCTCGATGCGCCGGTTCAGCGCGCGGCCTTCGTCCGTGTCGTTCGTCGCGACGGGGTCGGCTTCGCCGACCGATTCCCAAAGAATGCTTGCGAGCGGCGCGCCGTCCGCGGTCAACGCGCGCACCACCGCTTGCGCGCGGGCGCGGGCAAGGCGCCTGTTGGCGCGCGGCGAGCCGACGCTGTCGGTATAGCCGGCGATCTCGACCATCAGTTTGGGGCAGGCGCGCAACGTTCGTGCGACATCGGCCACCAGCGTGCGCGCATCGTCGTTCAGCCGCGACGAGCCAGTGTCGAACAGAATGCGCGCGTTGGAATAAAGCCCCGCGTCCGGCCGCGCGCAGCCCGACGTGTCGGCGAACGGCGGTGGCGCGATCTGCGCGGCGGGCGCAGGCGCGGGCGCGGGTTCCTGCGCGGGCGCGGGTTGTGGCGCGGGCGCGGGTTGTGGCGCGGGCGCGGGTTGTGGCGCGGCTTGCAGCGCCGGCGGCAGAGGCTGCGGCGCCTGCGCGGCCGCGCGCAG
>ERZ1645187.90-NODE-90-length-87402-cov-38.098355_pt1 | contig 87402 bp, 79 predicted proteins | sample MGYA00575352_ERZ1645187 | MGnify/ENA primary metagenome ERZ1645187 (study PRJEB40837, sample SAMN11349314) | freshwater sediment metagenome | isolation source: river sediment | host: Sediment | place: India: Wazaribad , New Delhi | collected 2017-02-21 ... | reverse complement strand
AGACGGCCGTCACGGAGACCGTGGAGATGGTCGCGGACCTGATGCCCGGCAGCGGCGGCGCCTCGGTGGGCAACCTGACGGCGGTGGGCAACACCCTGTTCTTCACCGCCAACGACGGGGTTCACGGTGCCGAGCTGTGGAAGTCCGATGGCACTGCGGCGGGCGCCGCGTTGGTCAAGGACATCAACGTCGGTGCCGGTGCCAGCACTCCGTCCAATCTCACGGCGGTGGGGGGAACGCTGTTCTTCACCGCTGACGACGGGTCACACGGTGAGGAGTTGTGGAAGTCCGACGGCACCGAGGCGGGCACGGTGCTGGTCAAGGACACTCACCCGACCGTAGGTGGCACCCCGAGCTGGCTGACTGCGGTCGATGGCACGGTCTTCTTCGCCACCTACAAAGGCGGTCACAAGCTGTGGAAGTCCGACGGCACCGAGGCGGGCACGGTGCCGGTCAAGCAAATCGACGCCAGCTACCCACAGCGCCTGACCTCGGTTGGCGGGACCCTGTTCTTCTTGGCGTCCGACTCGACCCATGGCCAGGAGTTGTGGAAGTCCGATGGCACTGATGCGGGAACCGTGCTGGTGAAAGACGTCTACCAAGGTAGTGACACCAGTTACCCCGTCGGCCTCACGGCGGTGGGTGACACCTTGTTCTTCGCCGCGGACGACGGCATTCACGGGGGTCAGTTGTGGACGTCCGATGGCACCGAGTCGGGCACGGGGATGGTCAAGGAGATCACGCCGGGCGGCACCACCTTGAAGGGGTGGACGGCGATGGGGGGCAGCCTGTTCTTCATCGCGTACGACGGGATCCACGGCCTGGAGTTGTGGTCGAGCGACGGCACCGAGTCGGGCACGGTGCTGGTCAACGACACATACCCAGGCGGCTATGCCGGTGACCTGAGCTGGCTGACCGTGGCGCGGGGCAGCCTGTTCTTCGCCGCAGACGAGGGACTCCAAGGCATCGAGCTGTGGAAGAGCGACGGCACCTCGGCGGGCACCGTGCTGGTCAAGGACATCAACCCAGGCAACCCCAGCGGTTACCCGACTGTGTTGACGGCGGTGGGGGACAGCCTGTTCTTCAGCGCGAACGACGGCAGTCGCGGTGAGGAGCTGTGGAAGAGCGACGGCACCTCGGCGGGCACCGTGCTGATGCGGGACATCAACCCCGGCACCCCAGACGGTAACCCGCAGTCGCTGACCGCAGTCGGTCGGACGCTGTTCTTCGTCGCCAACGACGGGGTGCACGGCCCGGAGCTGTGGAAGGCGGCCGACATCACACCGCCGGACACGATGATCACCTCCGGCCCCGGCGCGGGTTCGACGGTGACGAGCAGTTCGGTGACGTTCGGGTTCGCGGGCACCGCTGACGACACCGCCAGGTTGCAGTGCACCCTGGACGGGTCGGCGTTCACCGACTGTGTCTCGCCCAAGACGTTCACCGGCCTGGCCGATGGTGGGCACACGGTGGCGTTCCGGGCGATCGACGCTTCGGGCAACGTCGACGCGTCGCCGGCGTCCCGGTCGTTCACCGTCGACACCACGGCCCCGGACACGGTGATCACCTCCGGCCCAGCCGAGGGTTCGACGGTGACGACGCACTCGGTGACGTTCGGGTTCGAGGGCACCGCCGGCGACACCGCGCAGTTGCAGTGCAGCCTGAACGGGGCAGCGTTCGCGGACTGTGTCTCACCCAAGACGTTCACCGGGTTGGCCGATGGTGGGTACACGGTGGCATTCCGGGCGATCGACGCGGCAGGGAACAGCGACCCGTCCCCGGCGTCCCGGTCGTTCACGGTCGACACCACGGCCCCGGACACGGTGATCACCTCCGGCCCGGCCGCGGGTGCGACGGTGACGACGAACTCGGTGACGTTCGGGTTCGCGGGAACCGCGGAAGACACCGCGAAGTTGCAGTGCCGCCTGGACGGTGCGGCGTTCGCTGACTGTGTCTCGCCTAAGACGTTCACCGGTGTGGCCGATGGTGAGCACACGGTGGCGTTCCGCGCGATCGACGTCGCGGGCCACATGGACCCGACGCCGGCGTCCCGCTCGTTCACCGTGAGCGCCGCCACCGTGACCCCGCCGCCACCGGTTGTGCCGAGCAACGCGTTCACGTTGCCCAAGTCCGGGGTGGCGAAGCTGAAGAAGGGCACCGTGACCCTCTCGGTGGCGCTACCCGGAGCGGGTCAGGTCACGTTGGCCGGCGGGAAGTCGGTCAAGACGGTGACCACCTCGGTCACGGGTGCGGGGACCGTGAAGTTGACCATCACCCCGTCGAAGAAGGGCCTGAAGACACTCAAGGCCAAGCTGGCCGCGGCGAAGAAGAAGGGCCAGAAGGCCGGCTCGTTGAAGGTCAAGGTGAAGGTCACGTTCACCCCCACGGGTGGGGTCGCGAACACGCAGTCGAGGGCGTACACGCTCAAGTTGAAGTAGGTGTGAGATGAGTCGGGCACAGCGCAGGTCCAGGGTTCAGGTTCGGGTGCGGCGCCGGGCGGTGGCCAAGGCGCAACGTCGGCGGGTTCGTCGTCGGGCAGCAGCCGCCTCGCTGGCGGTGGCTACGACGGCGACGCTCAGCCTTAGCGGTGGGGTGCTCTACCCCGCGGAGACGGCCGTCTCGGAGACCGCGGTGATGGTCGCGGACCTGATGCCCGGGAGTGGCGGCGCCTCGGTGGGCCACCTGACGGCGGTGGGCGACACGCTGTTCTTCAGCGCGAACGACGGGACCCACGGCAAGGAACTGTGGAAGACCGACGGGACCGCGGCGGGCACCGTGCTGGTCAAGGACATCAACCCTGGTGCCACCACCAGTGGGCTGCACTACCTGACGGCGGCGGGTGGGACGCTGTTCTTCGCCGCGAACGACGGAACCCATGGCCAGGAGTTGTGGAAGTCCGACGGGACCGCGGCGGGCACCGAATTGGTCAAGGACATCTACCCGAGCGGAGGTACCTACGGGTACACCATGGCTTCGGTGGGTGGCACGGTGTTCTTCGACGCCAAGGATGGGACCCACGGGTACGAGTTGTGGAAGTCCGATGGCACCGAGGCGGGCACGGTCCTGGTCAAGGACATCATGACTGGCACCGCCGGCAGTTACCCGTACTGGCTGGCGGCGGTGGGTGGCACGTTGTTCTTCGCGGCGGGCGACGCTGAACACGGCTGGGAGTTGTGGGCGTCCGATGGCACCGCGGCGGGCACGGCGGTGGTCAAGGACATCAACCCTGGTGCCGCAGATGGCCACCCGCGGGGACTGGTTGCGCTGGGGAACAGTGTCTACTTCTCCGCGAACGACGGAGCCGGTGGGCGGGAGTTGTGGAAGTTCGATGGCACAACCGCCGAGACTGCGCTGGTCAAGGACATCAACGTCGGTGCCCTAGCCAGTGACCCGTCCGCGTTGACCGCGGTGGGGGGCACGCTGTTCTTCAGGGCGAATGACGGGGCCAACGGGTACGAGTTGTGGAAGTCCGATAGCACCACTGCAGGGACGGTGGTGGTTAAGGACATCAACGCCGGTACCCCGGCCAGCCACCCGTCCGCGTTGACCGCGGTGGGTGGCACGCTGTTCTTCAGCGCGAACGACGGGGCCAACGGGTACGAGTTGTGGAAGTCCGATGGCACCGCGGCGGGCACCGGGCTGGTCAAGGACATCAACGTCGGTGCCGCCGCCAGTGACCCGTACTGGATGACTGCGGTGGGTGGCACGTTGTTCTTGAGTGCGAACGACGGCACCCAGGGCCGAGAGCTGTGGAAGGCCGATGGCACTTCAACGGGATCAGTGCAGGTTCAGGACATCAACCCTGGCAGTCCTGACAGCAACCCGTCCGAGTTGACCGCGGTGGGCGACTCGTTGTTCTTCAGCGCGAACGACGGGGTTCACGGCACTGAGTTGTGGAGGCTGGCTGACCTCACCCCGCCGGACACGGTGATCACGTCCGGTCCGGCGGCGGGTGCGACGGTGACGAGCAGTTCGGTGACGTTCGGGTTCGAGGGGACCGCAGGGGATACGGCGAGGTTGCAGTGCAGCCTGGACGGTGCGGCGTACGCGGACTGTGTCTCGCCCAAGACGTTCACCGGCCTGGCCGATGGTGGGCACACGGTTTCCTTCCGAGCCGTCGACGCGGCGGACAACGTCGACCCGACGCCTGCCACAAGGTCGTTCACCGTGAGCACGGCGGTCGCTCCGGCCCCGCCGAGCAACGCGTTCACCCTGCCGCAGTCGGGGGTGGCGAAGGTCAAGAAGGGAACGCTGACGATCTCGGTGGCGCTGCCCGGTCCGGGTCAGGTCACGCTGACCGGCGGCACGCTGGTCAAGGCCACCACGAAGTCGGTGCCGGCTGCGGGCAAGGTGAAGCTGACCATCGCCCCGTCGAAGAAGGGGTTGAAGAAGCTCAAGGCCAAGCTGGCGGCGGCGAAGAAGAAGGGCAAGAAGGTCGGCTCGCTGAAGGTCACCGCCAAGGTCACCTTCACCCCGACAGGCGGGCTCGCGAACACACAGTCGCGCAGCTACACCCTCAAGCTGAAGTAGGCGGTCCCGCCCACGGGCAGACCACCGGCAGCGGGGGCCACGTCGCCACCTACAATCACCGGCGTGCCCCCCGCTGCCCGCCCCGCCCGTCTCGTGGTCTTGGTCTCGGGTGGCGGAACCAACCTCCAGGCCCTCCTGGACGCGTGCCAGGACCCGGCGTACGGCGCCCGCGTAGTGGCCGTCGGAGCCGACCGCGACGACATCGAGGGCCTGGCCCGGGCCGAGCGAGCCGGGGTGCCCACCTTCGTCAAGCAGCTCTCGCACTTCTCCTCCCGGGAGGAGTGGGACCGCTCCCTGACCCGCGCCGTGGCGGGCTTCGAGCCCGATCTCGTGGTCCTGGCCGGCTTCATGAAGCTGGTCGGCGAGGACTTCCTGGCCGCCTTCGAGCATCGGGTGGTCAACACCCACCCCGCGCTCTCCCCGTCGTTCCCCGGCACCCGGGGGCCGGCCGACGCGCTGGCCTACGGGGTCAAGGTGACCGGCTGCACGCTGTTCGTGGTCGACGGCGGCATCGACACCGGGCCGATCATCGCCCAGGCCGCCGTCGCGGTCCACGAGGGCGACGACGTCGAGTCCCTGCACGAGCGGATCAAGGTCGCGGAGCGCGCCATGCTCGTGGACTCCGTCGGCCGGATGGCCCGGGGCGGATGGCAGGTCGAGGGCCGAAGCGTCCGGATCCCCGCCCAGCAGACTCCAACTTCAACAGAACCGACGACCAGCCGAATCGACAGGAGCTCACCGTGACCGAGAGCACGCCCCCACTCTCCCCGAGCGAGGCGGACACCGAGCAGCGAATCCCGCTACGCCGGGCGCTGGTCTCGGTCTACGACAAGTCCGGCCTGGAGGAGCTGGTCCGCGGCCTGCACGAGGCGGGCGTGGCCCTGGTCTCCACCGGCGGCTCGGCGGCCATGATCGAGGGGCTGGGGCTGCCGGTCACCAAGGTCGAGGAGCTCACCGGCTTCCCCGAGTGCCTGGACGGCCGGGTCAAGACCCTGCACCCGCGGGTGCACGCCGGCATCCTTGCCGACCGCCGGCTCGAGTCCCACGTCGCCCAGCTGGCCGAGCTGGAGGTGGAGCCGTTCGACCTGGTCGTCTCCAACCTGTACCCGTTCACCCAAACGGTCGCCTCGGGCGCCAGCCCCGACGAGTGCGTGGAGCAGATCGACATCGGCGGCCCCTCGATGGTGCGGGCCGCGGCGAAGAACCACCCGTCGGTCGCGATCATCACCTCCCCGAAGCGCTACCCCGAGGTGCTGCTCGCCGTCGCCGCCGGGGGGTTCACCCTGGCCGAGCGGCAGCGCCTGGCCGCGGAGGCGTTCGTGCACACTGCGACGTACGACGTGGCGGTGGCCAGCTGGATGGGCAACGTGCTCACCGACAGCTCCGAGGGCACCGGCTTCCCCGCCTGGATGGGCGGCACCTGGGACAAGCAGGCGGTCCTGCGGTACGGCGAGAACCCGCACCAGGCGGCGGCGCTCTACACCAACGGCTTCGTGCCCGAGCCCGGGCTGGCCCAGGCCACCCAGCTGCACGGCAAGGAGATGTCCTACAACAACTACGTCGACTCGGACGCCGCCCGCCGGGCCGCCTACGACTTCGACGAGCCCGCGGTGGCGATCATCAAGCACGCCAACCCGTGCGGCATCGCCGTCGGCGCCGACGTCGCCGACGCCCACCGCAAGGCGCACGCGTGCGACCCGGTCTCGGCGTTCGGCGGCGTGATCGCCACCAACGTGCCGGTCTCGGTGGAGATGGCCCACCAGGTCGCCGAGGTCTTCACCGAGGTCGTCGTGGCCCCCGGCTACGAGGACGGGGCGGTCGAGGTGCTGGCCGCCAAGAAGAACATCCGACTCCTGGAGTGCGCGCCCCTGACCCGCGGCGGGGTGGAGAGCCGGCCGATCTCCGGTGGCCTGCTGGTGCAGCAGCGCGACGTCCTGGATGCCGTGGTGGAGAGCGGAGGGGACGACCCGCCGGTCTGGAAGCTGGTCGCCGGCGACCCGGCCGACGCCGCGGTGCTCGCCGACCTGGCGTTCGCCTGGCGGGCCTGCCGGTCGGTGAAGTCCAACGCGATCCTGCTGGCCCACGACGGGGCCTCGGTCGGGGTCGGCATGGGCCAGGTGAACCGGGTCGACTCCTGCAAGCTGGCCGTGGAGCGGGCCGGCGACCGGGCCGCGGGCTCGGTGGCCGCCTCCGACGCGTTCTTCCCGTTCGCCGACGGACCGCAGATCCTGATCGACGCGGGCGTCAAGGCGCTGGTCGCCCCGGGCGGCTCGGTGCGCGACCCGGAGGTGATCGAGGCACTCGCGGCGGCCGGCGTCACGACGTACTTCACCGGGACCCGCCACTTCTTCCACTGACGGCTCGCCCGACCGTTCGCCAGGAGGCAACGATGACCGCACGCAAGCTCGACGGCACCGCGACCGCCGCCGCCATCAAGGAGGAGCTCACCTCCCGGGTGGCCACGCTGCGCGCCCGGGGGATCCGACCCGGGCTGGGCACCGTCTTGGTCGGCGACGACCCCGGGTCGCGGTGGTACGTCAACGGCAAGCACAAGGACTGCGCCGAGGTCGGGATCGAGTCGATCCGGATCGAGCTGCCCGAGGTCGCCTCCCAGGGTGAGATCGAGGACGCCGTACGCCAGCTCAACGAGGACCCGGCGTGCACCGGCTACATCGTGCAGCTGCCGCTGCCCCGCGGGCGCGACGAGAACCGGGTGCTCGGGCTGATCGACCCCGCCAAGGACGCCGACGGCCTGCACCCGACCAACCTGGGCTGGCTGGTGCTGGGCCACGAGGCGCCGCTGCCGTGCACCCCGTTCGGCATCGTGGAGCTGCTGCGCCGGCACGACGTGCCGATCGCGGGCGCCGAGGTCGTGGTGGTGGGCCGTGGGATCACCGTGGGCCGGCCGCTGGGCCTGCTGCTGACCCGCCGCAGCGAGAACGCCACCGTCACCCTGTGCCACACCGGCACCACCGACCTGGCCGCCCACGTACGCCGCGCCGACATCGTCGTGGCCGCCGCCGGGGTGCCGGGGATCGTCACCGCCGACATGGTCAAGCCCGGCGCGGCGGTGCTGGACGTCGGGGTCTCCCGGGTCGAGGGCAAGATCGCCGGCGACGTGGCCCCCGGGGTGTGGGACGTGGCCGACTGGGTGTCGCCGAACCCCGGCGGGGTCGGCCCGATGACCCGGGCGATGCTGCTCTCCAACCTGGTGTCCATGGCCGAGCAAGGATGAGCAGGTGAGCGACGGCCTGACCCCGCCCGAGGACATCCCCGCGGTCTCCGCGGAGGACCTGGTCGAGGGCGAGCACGTCGAGCGAGACGAGGTCGACGGGGAGCCGCCCCGGCAGCGGTGGTTCTACCCCTCGACCATCGGGGGAGTGTTCTACCTGCTGTTCCTGGCCGTGGCGATCCTGGGTGTGGCCGTGGTGGTGTTCGGGCCGTGGCGCACCGGCATCCGGATCTTCGCCGCCGCGCTGCTGGCCGCCGCCCTGACCCGGGCGCTGCTGCCCAGCCACCAGGCCGGGATGCTCGGCGTACGCAACAAGGCCATCGACGCCGGGCTGCTCACTGCCATGGGCGTGGCGATCCTGATCCTGGCCAGCTCGATCCCGGAGCAGCCGCTCTAGGAGCGCGTCGACCACAGGACGCAGATCGCCCCCGGTGGGATCCCACCGGGGGCGAGTGCTGTGGTGCTCTAGATCTAGATCAGGCCGAGCTCGGTGACCGCGTCGCGCTCGTCGGCAAGCTCGGCGACCGAGGCGTCGATCTTGGCCCGGGAGAAGTCGTTGACCTCCAGGCCGGAGACGATCTCCCAGTCACCGTTCTTGGTGGTCACCGGGAAGGAGGAGATCAGGCCCTCGGGCACCCCGTAGGAGCCGTCGGAGGCGACCGCCATCGAGACCCAGTCGCCCTCGGCGCTGCCCAGCAGCCAGTCGCGGGCCGCGTCGATGGTGGCCGAGGCCGCCGAGGCGGCCGAGGAGGAGCCCCGGGCCTCGATGATCGCGGCGCCCCGCTTGGCGACGGTCGGGATGAAGGTGCTCTCCAGCCACGCCTGGTCGCCGACGTACTCCGCGGCGTTCTGACCGAGGACCTCGGCGTTGAACAGGTCGGGGTACTGGGTGGCGGAGTGGTTGCCCCAGATGGTCATCTTCTTGATGTCGGTGACCTTGGCGCCGGTCTTGGCGGCCAGCTGGGAGATCGCCCGGTTGTGGTCCAACCGGGTGAGCGCGGAGAACCGCTCCGAGGGGATGTCGGGCGCGTTCTTCATCGCGATCAGGGCGTTGGTGTTGGCCGGGTTGCCGGTCACCCCGATGCGTACGTCGTCCGCCGCCACCGCGTTGAGCGCCTTGCCCTGGGCGGTGAAGATCGCGCCGTTCGCCGAGAGCAGGTCGCCGCGCTCCATGCCCGGGCCGCGCGGCCGCGCGCCGACCAGCAGGGCCAGGTTGACGCCGTCGAAGATCTTCTGCGGGTCCGCGCCGATCTCCACGCCGGCCAGGGTCGGGAACGCGCAGTCGTCGAGCTCCATCACCACGCCCTCGAGGGCCTTGAGGGCCGGCTCGATCTCCAGCAGCTGGAGCTGGATCGGCCGGTCGGCGCCGAGCAGCGAGCCGCTGGCGAGACGGAAGAGCAGGCTGTAGCCGATCTGACCGGCAGCACCGGTGACGGCCACCTTGAGCGGGGCGGAGGTTGACACGAAGACTCCTCGAGAGGGACGAAGTGGTGGTCGTGCTCGACTCTAGCCCTCGGCGCTCCCGCCGCTCGGTGGGGGTTGGCTAACCCCCGCCCTCCCCGAATACGTCATACGCCCCGAGCCAAAGAAGGCTCCGGGCGTATGACGTATTCGGGCGCTGGCATGCTGTGCGGCATGACGCACCCCGGCGCCCTGCCACCCCACCGCAGCACGGGCCGCGTGCGCAGGTTGGTGTGGGTGGGCGTGCTGCTGGTGTCGCTCGGTGCGTACGCCGGGTGCGGCGCCGCGCCCCAGACCGCGCCGCCCTCGGGGGTGGACGGCCTGGTGATCCCCACGCCATCGCCGGACCCGAGCGACTTCGTGACCGAGGTGGACAACCCCTGGCTGCCGCTGGCCCCCGGCAACAGCTGGACCTACCACCTCGACGGCCTCCCGCCCGATCGGACCCAGAGCGTCGAGGTGCTCGGCGACACCCGGGTCGTGGCGGGGGTCGAGGCCACCCAGGTCCGGACCCGGACGCTGAGCCGCGCCGGCCGCGTGGTCGGCGAGCAGCTGAGGTGGTTCGCCCAGGACTGGGCCGGCAACGTCTGGGCGCTGGGGGAGCTCGGGGTCTGGGAGGCCGGAGTGGGGCAGGCGCGCGCGGGCCTGGCGATGCCCGCCACCCCGCGGCTGGGCGACGGCTTCGTGCTCGCCGAGACCGAGGCCGGCCAGCAGCGGGTGCGGATCATCGAGACCGGCGTCGCGGCGAGCGTCCAGGCCGGCGAGTTCACCGAGCTGCTGCACACCCTGGAGACCACGGCCGCGCAGACGCAGACCGACGTCTTCCACGCCCGCGGGGTGGGGGAGGTGCTGCGGCTGGGCCCGGATCAGCAGCGGATCGAACTCGTCGAGTACGTCGTCGACGGGACGACGTCGGACAGCGCGCCCGATCAGTGAGTGGTCAGCCGCGGGCCGAGCCGGAGGCCGGAGCCCGGCACCGGGTCGGCACCCTGGCCGAACAGCAGCGGGTAGGACACCCCGGCGACCACGGCGCCGAGCATCGGCGCCAGCACGAAGAGCCACAGCTGGGCGATCGCGTCTGTCCCGGCCAAGAGCCCGACGCCGATCGAGCGGACCGGGTTGACCGAGGTGCCGGTGGCGCTCAGCGAGGCGAGGTGCACCATGGTCAGCGCCAGGCCGACCGTCACCGGCGCCAGCGCGGCGAGCGCGGAGTTGCGGGCGTCCGTCGCGGCGAGGAACACGAAGACGAAGACCGCGGTGAGCAGCAGCTCCAGCAGCAGGGCGGCCCACCAGGCGTACTCCCCGGGGCTGTTGGGCCCGAACGAGTTATGCCCCAGGTAGTCCCCGTACTCGAAGGACGAGAACCCATTCATCAAGACCACCAGCTTCACCCCGGCGATCAGGCCGCCGGTCAGCTGGGCGAGGAAGTACTCCGGGGTGTCGCGCCAGGCGATCCGCCCGGCCAGGGCGGCGCCGAGGGTGACCGCGGGGTTGAAGTGGCCGCCGGAGATCCGGCCGACGCTGGCCGACATCACCAGCCACGCGAGGCCGAACGCCAAGGCGGTGGCCACGTAGCTCGCACCGCTCATCAGCGAGGCTCCGACGCCGAAGAAGACCAGGACGAAGGTGCCCAGCCCCTCCGCGACCATCCGCTGCACCATCGAGGGCGGGGCGCCGTCGACAACCGGGACAGCGTGCTCGCTCATGAGGTCTAGCCTCGCATGGGCACCGGTGCGAGGCTAGGAAAGCCCCACGGGGTATCTTGACGTCAAGCAATCCACCAGACCCGAGCCAGGAGTCGCTCTCAATGGCCAAGATCATCTACACCCACACCGACGAGGCGCCGCTGCTGGCGACGTACTCCTTCCTCCCGATCATCTCGGCGTACGCCTCGACCGCCGGCGTGGACGTGGAGACCCGAGACATCTCCTTGGCCGGGCGCATCATCTCCGCGTTCCCCGAGCGCCTCAGCGCCGAGCAGCGGATCGACGACGCGCTGGCCGAGCTCGGCGAGCTGGCCACGACGCCCGAGGCCAACATCATCAAGCTGCCCAACATCAGCGCCTCGATCCCGCAGCTGAAGGCCGCGATCGCCGAGCTGCGCTCGCAGGGCTACGACATCCCCGACTACCCCGAGTCCCCGGACAACGACGAGGAGCGCGAGACCCGCGCCCGGTACGACCGGATCAAGGGCTCCGCGGTCAACCCGGTCCTGCGTGAGGGCAACTCCGACCGGCGGGCGCCCGGTTCGGTGAAGAACTACGCCAAGGCGCACCCGCACTCAATGGGCGCCTGGAGCCCTGAGTCCAAGACCAACGTGGCGACCATGGGCCACGACGACTTCTTCTCCAACGAGAAGTCGGTCGTGATCGAGGCCGACGACACTCTGCGCATCGAGCACGTCGCTGCCGACGGCACCACCACGGTGCTCAAGGAGTCCCTCCCGGTCCTGGCCGGCGAGGTCGTCGACGGCACCTTCATGAGCGCCGCCGCCCTGGATGCGTTCCTGGCCGAGCAGGTGGCCCGCGCGCGGGCCGAGGGTCTGCTGTTCTCGGTGCACCTGAAGGCCACGATGATGAAGGTCTCGGACCCGATCATCTTCGGCCACGTCGTGCGGGCGTTCTTCCCCGCCGTCTTCGAGCAGTACGGCGCCCAGTTGGCCGCCGCCGAGATCAGCCCCAACGACGGCCTCGGCGCGGTGCTCTCCGCCGTGGACCAGCTGCCCGACGGCGCCGCGATCCGGGCGGCGATCGAGCAGGGGCTGGCCGACGGACCGGCCCTGGCGATGGTCGACTCCGACCGGGGCATCACCAACCTGCACGTGCCCTCGGACGTGATCGTCGACGCCTCGATGCCGGCGATGATCCGCACCTCGGGCCAGATGTGGAACGCCGAGGGCAAGCAGCAGGACACCCTGGCGGTCATCCCCGACTCCTCCTACGCGCGGGTCTACCAGACCGTGATCGACGACTGCCGCGCCCACGGCGCCTACGACCCGGCCACCATGGGCTCGGTGCCGAACGTCGGGCTGATGGCCAAGGCCGCCGAGGAGTACGGCTCCCACGACAAGACCTTCGAGATCGCCGCCGCTGGCACGGTCCGGGTCGTCGACAGCTCCGGTGCGGTACTGATCGAGCACCAGGTCGGTGCCGGTGACATCTGGCGTGCGTGCCAGACCAAGGACGCCCCGATCCGCGACTGGGTCAAGTTGGCCGTCACCCGGGCCCGGGCCACCGGCGTCCCGGCGGTGTTCTGGCTCGACGCCGAGCGGGCCCACGACGCCCAGCTGATCGAGAAGGTGAACACCTACCTCCCCGAGCACGACACCGACGGGCTGCAGATCGAGATCATGACGCCCGCCCAGGCCACGGCGTTCTCGCTCGAGCGGATCCGCCGCGGCGAGGACACCATCTCGGTGACCGGCAACGTGCTGCGCGACTACAACACCGACCTGTTCCCGATCCTGGAGCTGGGCACCAGCGCCAAGATGCTCTCGATCGTGCCGCTGATGAACGGCGGCGGCCTGTTCGAGACCGGCGCCGGCGGCTCGGCGCCCAAGCACGTGCAGCAGCTGGTCAAGGAGGACTACCTGCGCTGGGACAGCCTGGGTGAGTTCTTCGCCCTGGCCGCCAGCTTCGAGCACCTCGCCCAGCACACCGGCAACGCGCGGGCGCAGATCCTCGCCGACACCCTGGACCGGGCCACCGAGACCTTCCTCAACGAGGACCGCTCCCCGGGGCGCCGGCTGGGCACCATCGACAACCGCGGCTCGCACTTCTACCTGGCGCTCTACTGGGCCGAGGAGCTGGCCGCCCAGGGCGAGGACGCCGAGCTGGCCGCCGCGTTCGCCGGGCTCGCCGGCAGCCTGCGCGAGCAGGAGGCCGCGATCGTCGCCGAACTGCAGGCCGTGCAGGGCAAGCCGGCCGACATCGGCGGCTACTTCCGGCCCGACCCGAAGAAGACCGCCGCGGTCATGCGGCCCTCGGCCACCTTCAACGAGGCGCTGGCCCAGCTGGGCTGAGTCGGCCTGAGTCTGGCGAGCTGAGCCACGGGCCGGGGGGCCCGTGGCTCAGTTGCTGGGCAGGGTGCGGTAGTCCATGCCCATGGCCGAGCGCACCTCGGCCAGGGTCTGCTCCGCCAGCTCGTTGGCCCGCTCGTTGCCGCGCGCCAGGACGCCTGCCAGGTACGCCGGGTCGCTGGCCAGCTCGGCCCGCCGCGCGCGCAGCGGCGCGAGCTCGGTGTTGAGCGCGTCGACCAGGCGCGCCTTCAGCGCGCCGCCGCCGCCGTCGCCGATCTCCTCGGCCACCTGCTCGGGCGCCACCCCCTCGCACAGCGAGATCAGCAGCAGCAGGTTGGCCACCTCGGGGCGGTTGTCGGGGTCCCAGGTGATCAGCCGGTCGGAGTCGGTCTTGGCGCCCTTGACCTTCTTGGCGGTCTCGTCCGCGCTCATCCGCAGCTCGACGACGTTGCCCTTGGACTTGCTCATCTTGGTGCCGTCGGTGCCCAGGATCAGGGTCGCGGGGGAGAGCAGGGCATCGGGCTCGGGGAAGACGACGCCGTACCGCTCGTTGAAGCGGCGGGCGATCACCCGGGTCTGCTCGATGTGCGGCAGCTGGTCGCGCCCGACCGGCACCACGTTGGCCTTGCAGAACAGGATGTCCGCGGCCTGGTGCACCGGGTAGGTCAGCAGCAGCCCGCCGAGGCTGGTGATGCCCGCGGTCCGGGCCTCCTCCTTCACGGTGGGGTTGCGCTGCAGCTCCGCGACGCTGACCAGGCTGAGGAAGGGCAGCATCAGCTGGTTGAGCGCCGGCACCGCGGAGTGGGTGAAGATCGTGGCCCGCTCCGGGTCGAGGCCCGCGGCGATGTTGTCGATCAGCAGGTTGGTGACGCTGCCGGCGATGTCGCCGGCGATCTCCCGGTCGGTGATCACCTGGTAGTCCGCGATCAGCTGCCAGATCTCGGCGCCGCTGCGCTGCAGCTTGACCCGGTTCTTCACCGAGGCGAAGTAGTGGCCGATGTGCAGCGCCCCGGTCGGTCGGTCCCCGGTCAGCATGCGCAGCGAGCCCGGGTTCTCGGCCATCTGCTGCTCGACGGCGGCGCTGCGGGCCTGGGCGGCGCGGAAGGTGTCACTCACGAGGAGCGATCCTAGGGCAGCCGCCGCGGTCCGCCGACGCCCGGTGAGACGCCGCCCGCGGTTGGGTAAGGTCGTCTGGTGCCCACCATCGGAGTCGCGATCGCCATCCCCGAGCCGTGGGCTACCCAGTTGCAGGACTACCGCTTCTCCCTCGGCGACGAGACCGCCGCCAGCATCCCCACCCACATCACGCTGATCCCGCCGACCCGGGTCAGCGAGGCGGGTCTGCCGGTGGTCGACGCGCACCTGAGCGCGGTCTCCGAGCGACACCGGAGCTTCCGGATCCACCTGCGGGGGACCGGCACGTTCCGGCCGGTCTCACCGGTGGTCTTCGTGACCCTGGCCCAGGGGATCTCCCACTGCGGCGCGCTGGCGCGCGACGTACGAGCCGAGCCGCTGGACGTGCCGCTGGAGTTCCCCTACCACCCGCACGTCACGGTGGCCCACCACCTGGACGACGAGCGGCTGGACCAGGCGTTCAAGGAGCTGGCCGACTTCGAGTGCGAGTTCGACGTGCGCGACTTCCACCTGTACCTGCACCGCGAGGGCGACGGCTGGGTGCCGACGCGGGCGTTCACCCTCGACGCGTAGCGCCGATCCTCAGGGGCTGTACGGGCGGTCGATCAGGGGCCGGTCAGTGGCCGTGTCGCATGGCCACCCGCAGGTCGCGGTTCAGCTGCGAGATGACGTCGAGCGGGATCTCCTTCGGGCAGGCCGCCGCGCACTCGCCGATGTTGGTGCAGCCGCCGAAGCCCTCGTGGTCGTGCTGGCCGACCATGCCGACGACGCGGGTGTCCCGCTCGGGCTGTCCCTGGGGGAGCAGGCCGAGGTGGGTGACCTTGGCGCCGAGGAACAGCGAGGCCGAGCCGTTCGGGCACGCCGCCACGCAGGCGCCGCAGCCGATGCAGGTGGCCACGTTGAAGGCCCGGTCGGCGTCCGCCTTGTCGACCGCGAGGTTGTTCGCCTCCGGGGCCGAGCCGGTGTTGGCCGAGATGAACCCGCCGGACTGGATGATCCGGTCGAAGGCGCCGCGGTCGACCACCAGGTCCTTGATCACCGGGAAGGCCTCGGACCGCCAGGGCTCGATGGTGATCACGTCGCCGTCGGTGAACGAGCGCATGTGCAGCTGGCAGGTGGTGGTCACCTCGGGCCCGTGGGCGTGCCCGTTGATCATCAGCCCGCACATGCCGCAGATGCCCTCGCGACAGTCGGAGTCGAAGGCCACCGGCTCCTCGCCGTCGGCGTTGAGCTGCTCGTTGAGCATGTCGAGCATCTCCAGGAAGCTCATGTCCTCGGACACGCCCTCCAGCTGGTAGGTGTGCATGCCACCGGTGGTCGCGGCGTCCGGCTGACGCCAGATCTTGAGGGTCAGTTTCATGCTCACTTGTAGCTCCGCTGCTTCATCTCGATGGCCGTGTAGAGAAGGTCTTCCTTGTGCAGGACCGGGGGACCGTCCTCGCCGCCGAACTCCCAGGCGGCGACGTAGGCGAACTCCTCGTCGTGGCGCAGCGCCTCGCCGTCCTCGGTCTGCGACTCGGCGCGGAAGTGCCCGCCGCAGGACTCGCGGCGGTTCAGGGCGTCGATGCACATCAGCTCGCCGAGCTCGATGAAGTCGGCCACCCGGCCGGCCTTCTCCAGGCTCTGGTTGAGGTTGTCTGCGCTGCCCAGCACCTTCAGGTTGGTCCAGAAGTCGGCCTTGAGCTCGCGGATCATGTCGATCGCCTTGCGCAGGCCCTCCTCGGTCCGCTCCATGCCGCAGTACTCCCACATGATGTGGCCCAGCTCCTTGTGGTAGCTGTCGGCGCTGCGGGTGCCGTTGATCGAGAGGAACTTCGCGATCCGCTCCTCCACGCTGGTGCGGGCCTCCACCACGGCGGGGTGGGTCTCCGGCACCGTCTCGAAGGGGCCGTCGGCCAGGTACTCGCGGATGGTGTTGGGCAGCACGAAGTAGCCGTCGGCCAGGCCCTGCATCAGCGCCGAGGCACCGAGCCGGTTGGCCCCGTGGTCGGAGAAGTTGGCCTCGCCGGTGACGAACAGCCCGGTGATGTTGGACTGCAGGTGGTAGTCCACCCACAGGCCGCCCATCACGTAGTGCACGGCCGGGTAGATCCGCATCGGGGTCTCGTACGGGTCCTCGCCGGTGATCCGGGCGTACATGTCGAAGAGGTTGCCGTACTTGGCCGCCACCGCGTCGCGGCCCAACCGGCCGATCGCGTCGGCGAAGTCCAGGTAGACGCCGCGGCGGAAGTCGCCCACCAGCGGGCCGACGCCGCGGCCCTCGTCGCACATGTACTTCGCGGCGCGCGAGGCGATGTCGCGGGGGACCAGGTTGCCGAACGACGGGTAGATCCGCTCCAGGTAGTAGTCGCGGTCCTCCTCGGCGATCTGGCGCGGGTCCTTGTCGCAGTCCTCGGCCCGCTTGGGCACCCAGATCCGGCCGTCGTTGCGTAGCGACTCCGACATCAGCGTCAGCTTCGACTGGTGCTCCCCGGAGACCGGGATGCAGGTCGGGTGGATCTGGGTGTAGCACGGGTTGGCCATGTAGGCGCCCTTGCGGTGCGCCCGCCAGGCGGCCGTCACGTTGGAGCCCATGGCGTTGGTGGAGAGGAAGAAGACGTTGCCGTAGCCGCCGGAGGCCAGGACGACGGCGTCGGCCAGGTGGGTCTCCACCTCACCGGTCACCATGTCCCGGGCGATGATGCCGCGGGCCCGTCCGTCGGCCACGATCAGCTCGAGCATCTCGTGCCGGGTGAACTGCTCGACCGTCCCTTCGGCGACCTGGCGCTCCATCGCCTGGTAGGCGCCGATCAGCAGCTGCTGCCCGGTCTGGCCGCGGGCGTAGAAGGTCCGCGAGACCTGGACGCCGCCGAAGGAGCGGTTGTCCAGCAGGCCGCCGTACTCCCGGGCGAAGGGCACGCCCTGGGCCACGCACTGGTCGATGATGTTGGCGCTGACCTCAGCCAGGCGGTAGACGTTCGACTCCCGCGCGCGGTAGTCACCGCCCTTGACGGTGTCGTAGAAGAGGCGGTGGATCGAGTCCCCGTCCTCCTTGTAGTTCTTGGCCGCGTTGATGCCGCCCTGGGCCGCGATCGAGTGCGCCCGGCGCGGGGAGTCCTGGTAGCAGAAGGACTTCACGTTGTAGCCGGCCTCGCCCATGGTCGCGGCCGCGGCGCCGCCGGCCAGGCCGGTGCCGACGATGATGACGTCGAGCTTGCGTCGGTTGGCCGGGTTGACCAGCCGGTTCTCGAACTTGCGGTTGATCCAGCGGTCCTTGATCGGGCCGGTCGGGGCGACCGGGTCGACCAGCGGCTCACCGAGGGTGTAGTAGCCGTGCGCGTCGTCGGAGACCTGCGCCGATGGCTTGTTGGTCAGGGTGGTTCCGTCCAGGAATGCCATGGTGTTCGGTCCTTACTTGACGATGCCGAAGAGCACGGAGAGCGGGACGAGGGCGAACCCGCCGGCGATCACGATCGCAACCACCCAGCCGGCGGCCTTGGCCCGGGCCCGGGCCCGCGCGGTGCCGGTGAAGCCCAGCGTCTGCAGGGCGCTCCAGGTGCCGTGGTGCAGGTGCATCGCCAGCGCGAACATCGCGGCCAGGTAGATCAGCGCCATCCACCACACCTCGAACGACTCGACCACGAGGCGGTACGGGTTGTCGGACCCGGTGCCGTCGGGGTTCGGGTTGATCTTGGCGATGGTGAAGTGCAGCAGGTGCCAGATGATGAAGATCAGCAGCGTCAGCCCGCCCCACAGCATGGTGCGCGAGGAGAGCGACGAGGCGAGGTTCTTCTTCACCGCGTACCGGGACTTGCGGGCCTTGTGCGCCCGGCCGGTCAGCGTGATCGCGGACCACACGTGCGCCGCGACGGCGACCAGCAGCAGCACCCGGATGACCCACAGCAGGCCGTTCTCGGGGAGCATCGGCTCACCGAAGACCCGCAGGTGGTGGGCGTAGCTGTTGAACGCCTCCTCACCGGCGAACATCTTCGTGTTGCCGTACATGTGCAGGAGCAGGTAGCCGATGAAGATCAGGCCGCTCACTGCCATGGTGAGTTTGAGGGCGATCGTCGAGCGTGTCGACCGGGAGTCCTTGGCCAGAGTCCGGCCAGTCAATTGGGTTGCCACGACTGCCACGGTATCGCCCGGGCGCCCCGGGTGTCGTGCGGGTCCGCCCGAGCGCCGGTGTGACGTAGGCCCGGTTACCGACCGGTCGCCCGTCTTGGGGAGGCGACCACCGGTGTGGTGACCCCGGACACGGGCCTATTCTGCGAAGCATGAGCCCAACCAACGACCGGCTCGCCCTGGCCTCTGCCCAGGACGACGCCACCGCCGCCGACTGGGAGCGGGCCACTGCCGCGGTGCTCCGCAAGTCCGGCCGCCTGCGTGCCGAGGACCCCGATCACCTCGTCTGGGAGAAGCTGGCCCGCACCACCCTGGACGGCATCGCCGTGCCGCCGATCGGCAATATGAGCGCAGCCGCAGCCGACGTCGAGGACACCGGCGCCGGCGCCGGCGCCCGCCCGCTGCGGGCCGGCGCCTGGGACATCCGCGCGCACTTCGTCGGGCCCGACCACGCCGAGGCCAACGACGCGGCGCTGGTCGACCTGGCCAACGGCGTCACCTCGCTGTGGCTGGAGCTGGGGCAGGGCCTGGACGTCGAGGGCCTGCCCGCGCTGCTGGCGGGCGTGCATCTGGACCTGGCCCCGGTGATCCTGGACGCGCCCGGTCAGCGGCTCGCCGCAGCACGCGCGCTGCTGGACCTGCTCGGCGAGAAGGAGATCTCGGTGCCGGCGCCGGGCACCAACCTGGGCGCGGCCTGGGACGACGACTCGCTGGTCGAGATCGCCCGGCTGGCCCTGGACCGCGGCACCCTCGGCGTGGTGGTCGACGCGACCGCCGTCCACGACCTCGGCGCCAGCGACGCCCAGGAGCTCGGCTACGCGCTGGCCGTGGGCGCCACCGTGCTGCGCGCGCTCACCGGCGCCGGCCTGAGCCTGGAGGAGGCGCTGGGGCTGATCGAGTTCCGGTACGCCGCCACCGACGAGCAGTTCCCGACCATCGCCAAGCTGCGCGCCGCGCGGCGCCTGTGGAGCCGGGTGGTCGAGCTGTCCGGCGGCGGCCCGGGGGCCGACGTACAGCGGCAGCACGCGGTGACCAGCCGGCCGATGATGAGCAAGTACGACCCGTGGGTCAACATGCTGCGCACCACCGTGGCGGCCTTCGCCGCCGGGGTGGCCGGAGCGGACTCGATCACGGTCCTGCCGTTCGACGCCCCGCTGGGGCTGCCGGACGCGCTGGGCCGGCGCAACGCCCGCAACACCTCCTCGCTGCTGATCGCCGAGAGCCACGTCGCCGCGGTCACCGACCCGGCCGGCGGCTCGTACGCCGTCGAGCGGCTGACCGACGACCTGGCCGTGGCCGGCTGGGCCGAGCTGGGCCGGATCGAGGAGTCCGGCGGCATCGCCGCGGCCCTGGCCGACGGCTCGCTACAGGCGCGGATCGACTCCGTGGTCGCGGCCCGGGACGCCGAGGTCGCCCGGCGCAAGCGCCCGCTGACCGGGGTCAGCGAGTTCCCCAACCTCGGCGAGACCCTGCCCACCCGCACCCCGCACCCCTCCGCCGACGCGGTCCGCCGCTACGGGGCGCCGTTCGAGGCGCTGCGCGACGACCCGGCCGAGCGCCCGGTCTTCCTGGCCACCATGGGCCCGATCGCCCAGCACACCGCCCGCGCCACCTTCGCCACCAACCTGCTGGCCGCCGGCGGGATCGCGGTCGAGGCGGCCGGGGCCACCGCCGGGGTCGAGGAGGTCCTCGCGGCGTACGCCGGCCAGCCGGTCGCGCTGCTCGCGGGCACCGACCAGTCCTACGCCGAGTGGGGCGCGCCGCTGGTGGCGGCCCTGCGCGAGGCCGGCGCCACCCGCGTCGTGGTCGCGGGCAAGCCCGCCGAGCTGGGGGTCGACGACTCCTGTGCCATGGGCGTGGACGCCCTGGACTTCCTGGCCCGCACGAGAGCGGCCCTCACCAAGGAGGCAGTGCAGTGAACGAGACTGGCATGGGCGTTCCCGCAAGCTTCGCCGGCCTGCCCCTGACGGATCCCAGCCGGTGGCGGATGGCGGCCCCGGAGGTCGGCGCCCCCTGGCACAGCCCCGAGGGAATCGACATCCGCGGCTTCTACACCCCCGCCGACCTCGAGGGCCTGGACGCCCTGGGCACCTGGCCGGGCCTGAGCCCGTTCCTGCGCGGGCCGTACCCGACCATGTACACCACCCAGCCGTGGACCATCCGGCAGTACGCCGGCTTCTCCACCGCCGAGGAGTCCAACGCCTTCTACCGCCGCAACCTGGCGGCCGGCCAGAAGGGGCTCAGCGTCGCCTTCGACCTGGCCACCCACCGCGGCTACGACTCCGACCACCCCCGGGTGCGCGGCGACGTCGGCATGGCCGGCGTGGCGATCGACTCGATCTACGACACGCGGACCCTGTTTGAGGGCATCCCGCTGGACCAGATGTCGGTCTCGATGACGATGAACGGCGCGGTGCTGCCGGTGCTGGCGCTCTACATCGTGGCCGCCGAGGAGCAGGGGGTGGCGCCCGAGCAGCTGGCCGGGACCATCCAGAACGACATCCTCAAGGAGTTCATGGTCCGCAACACCTACATCTACCCGCCGCTGCCGAGCATGCGGATCATCAGCGACATCTTCGCCTTCACCTCCCAGCGGATGCCGCGGTTCAACTCGATCTCGATCTCCGGCTACCACATGCAGGAGGCCGGGGCGACGGCCGACCTGGAGCTCGCCTACACGCTGGCCGACGGGGTGGAGTACATCCGGGCGGGCCTGGCGGCGGGCCTGGACATCGACCACTTCGCGCCGAGGCTCAGCTTCTTCTGGGCGATCGGCATGAACTTCTTCATGGAGGTCGCCAAGATGCGGGCCGCCCGGGCGCTGTGGGCCCGGCTGGTGCGCGAGTTCGACCCGAAGAACCCCAAGTCGCTGAGCCTGCGCACGCACAGCCAGACCAGCGGCTGGAGCCTGACCGCCCAGGACGTGTTCAACAACGTGCAGCGCACCTGCATCGAGGCGATGGCCGCGACCCAGGGGCACACGCAGTCGCTGCACACCAACGCCCTGGACGAGGCGATCGCGCTGCCCACCGACTTCTCGGCGCGGATCGCGCGCAACACCCAGCTGCTGCTGCAGCAGGAGTCCCGGACCACCGAGATCATCGACCCGTGGGCCGGCTCCTACTACGTCGAGCGGCTGACGCACGACCTGGCCGAGCGGGCCTGGGCGCACATCACCGAGGCCGAGGCCGCCGGCGGCATGGCCAAGGCCATCGAGCAGGGCATCCCGAAGATGCGCATCGAGGAGGCCGCGGCCCGCACCCAGGCCCGGATCGACTCCGGGGCGCAGCAGGTGATCGGCGTCAACACCTACCGGCTCGCTGACGAGGACCCGCTCGAGGTGCTGCGGGTGGACAACAACGAGGTCTACAAGCAGCAGCTGGCCAAGCTGGAGCGGCTGCGCGCCGAGCGGGACGCCGACGAGGTCGACGGTGCGCTGCGGGCGCTGACCGGCGCCGCCGACAGCGGCGACGGCAACCTGCTGGAGCTGTCGGTGGCCGCGGCCCGGGCCAAGGCCACGGTCGGGGAGATCTCGGACGCACTGGAGAAGGTGTACGGCCGGCACCAGGCCGTGATCCGCACGATTAGCGGGATCTACCGAGACGAGGCGAACGTGAGCGGCGAGAAGGGTGAGGGCAAGGTCGCCGAGGTCCTGGCCGCCACCGAGCAGTTCGAGGCCGAGGAGGGTCGTCGACCCCGGATCCTGGTGGCCAAGATGGGCCAGGACGGCCACGACCGCGGACAGAAGGTGGTGGTCACCGCCTTCGCCGACCTGGGCTTCGACGTCGACGTGGGGCCGCTGTTCTCCACGCCCGAGGAGGTCGCCCAGCAGGCGGTGGACGCCGACGTGCACATCGTCGGGGTCTCCTCGCTGGCCGCCGGCCACCTGACCCTGCTGCCCGCGCTCAAGCAGGCGCTGGCCGACCAGGGTCGCCCCGACATCATGGTCGTGATCGGTGGCGTGATCCCGCCCGACGACGTGCCGACGCTGAAGGAGATGGGGGCCGCCGAGGTGTTCCTGCCCGGCACCGTGATCGCCGACAGCGCCCTGGACCTGCTGGCCCGGCTGCGCGAGCAGCGGTGACCTCCCGGCCTGCGGTCGACATCGCCGGACTGGTCGCCGGGATCGAGCAGGGGCAGCGCGCGGCGGTCTCGCGCGCCATCACCCTGGTGGAGTCCTCCCGCGCCGACCACCGCATTGCGGCGCGCGAGCTGCTGGCGACCCTGACCCGGGCCAACGCGCAGGCCGAGCCGGCGGTCCGGGTCGGCATCTCCGGGGTGCCCGGGGTCGGCAAGTCGACCTTCATCGAGTCGCTCGGCACGCACCTGACCGAGGCCGGGCACCGGGTCGGCGTACTGGCGGTGGACCCCTCGAGCGTGCGCACCGGCGGCTCGGTGCTGGGCGACAAGACCCGGATGGCCAGGCTCTCGGTCGACCCCAACGCCTACATCCGCCCCTCGCCGGCGGCGGGCACCCTCGGCGGGGTGGCCCGGGCCACCAGCCAGGCGATGACAGTGCTGGAGTCGGCCGGGTACGACGTGATCCTGGTCGAGACCGTCGGGGTGGGTCAGTCGGAGGTGACGGTCTCGCGGATGGTCGACACCTTCCTGTTCCTGACCATCGCCCGGACCGGCGACCAGCTGCAGGGCATCAAGAAGGGCATCCTGGAGATCGCCGACGTGGTGGCGGTCAACAAGGCCGACTCCGGTGGCGGCGAGGACCACGCACCCGAGGCCCGGGTGGCCGCCCGCGAGCTGGCCGGGGCCCTGCGCATGGTGCGCGGGCACGGCGAGTGGGCGCCGCCGGTGGTGACCTGCTCCGGGCTCACCGGCACCGGCGTGGCACAGGTGTGGGAGCGGGTGCTCTCGCACCGCGAACACCTGGGCGCTGAGGGCCTGGCGGCCAAGCGGGCCGAGCAGCAGCTGGAGTTCACCTGGGCCCTGGTGCGCGACGAGCTCGAGCAGCGGCTCAAGCGATCGCCGGGCGTGGCCGCGATCCGCGAACAGGTGCGTCGCGAGGTGCTCGGCGGCACGATCACGGCCAGTGAGGCCGCAGACCGGATTCTGGCGGCCTTCGACCAGTAACCTGAGGTTCCGATGCCTGCTGTGCCCCCACCCCCAGAGCCCGCCCCCGGTTCCGCGTCCGCGGTGATCGGCGAGGTGGTGACCAAGTACGCCGACCAGCTGATCGAGCTGCGCCGGGACCTGCACGCCTACCCCGAGCTGAGCTGGGCCGAGACCCGCACCGCCGAGGTCGTGGTGGGCAACCTGGAGGGCACCGGCTGGCAGGTGCGGGAGATCCCCGGCGGCGGCGTGATCGCGGACCTCGGCGGCCCCGGGCGCACCGTGGCGCTGCGGGCCGACCTCGACGCGCTGCCCGTCGACGACCTGACCAAGGACCCCTGGGCCAGCAAGGTGCCGGGGGTGGCGCACGCCTGTGGGCACGACGTCCACGTGGCGTCGCTGCTGGGCGCCGCCCAGGCGCTGACCGAGGTGGAGTCCCGGGGCCTGCTGCCCGGCCGGGTCCGGCTGATCTTCCAGCCGGCCGAGGAGGTGATGCCCGGCGGCGCGCTGCACCTGGTGGACACGGGCGCGCTGGACGGGGTGCACGAGATCTTCGGGCTGCACTGCGACCCGAGCCTCGACGTCGGCCGGGTGGGGCTGCGGGTCGGGCCGCTGACCGGCGCCGCGGACGCGCTCAAGGTCCGGCTGGCCGGCAAGGGCGGCCACACCTCGCGCCCGCACCTGACCGAGGACCTGACCTTCGCCCTGGGCAAGCTCATCACCGAGCTGCCGGCGATCCTGTCGCGCCGGCTGGACCCGCGAGCCGGGGCCAGCGTGGTCTGGGGCCGGATCCACGCGGGGTCGGCGCACAACGTGATCCCCGGCGCCGGCGAGGTGGCCGGCACCGTGCGAATGCTGGACGCCGTGGCCTGGGCGGACGCCGAGCACCTCGTGCGCACCCTGGTGAGCCAGATCGTCGGCCCGTACGGCGTGACCGCCGAGGTCTCCTACCAGCGCGGCGTGCCGCCGGTGGTCAACGGGGTGGAGTCCACCGACGTGCTCGCCACCGCGGTCGAGTCGGTGCTGGGCGCGCACGGGCACGTCTCCACCAGCCAGAGCCTGGGGGGAGAGGACTTCGGCTGGTACCTAGACCGGGTGCCCGGGTCCATGGGGCGGCTCGGGACCCGCACCCCCGGCGGGCCGACGTACGACCTGCACCAGGGGAACCTGCGCGTCGACGAGGCCGCCACCGGCATCGGCGCCCGGGTGCTCGCCGTGGCCGCGGTGATCGCGCTGGCTCGGTAACAGTCGCTGGCCTTCTTACGGCCCGCTCTCTTGGTCGATTTCCATCAGTGCGGCCTTTCGGAGTCACCGGCTGACTTCAGAAGGCCGCACAAGCCCTCGATCCGTCTCTAGGGTGCTCAAGGCCGGGCGGCACTTCGGCGGCACTGGGGCAACAACTGGGGCCGAGGTCACCCTCCGGTAACAAAGGTGGGGCCAGCGCTTGCGGAGGGGAGAGCCGGTATTACATTGACGTGAAGTGCGCCGCGTGGCGCGTGACAACAAAGAGGATCAGGAGGCGCCGTGAAGAAGACGGCCCGTATCGCCGCAGTGGTCAGCATTGCTGCGCTCACCCTCGCCGCCTGTGGCGAGCGTCCCGCAGACGAGGCGGACGACGACACCAACACCCCGTCGGCCAGCCCTACGGCGACGGCGGAGCAGATCGACTTCAAGGCCTGCATGGTCTCTGACTCCGGTGGCTTCGACGACAAGTCGTTCAACCAGACCTCCCACGACGGCCTGACGAACGCCGCCGCCAACCTGGGTGTGCAGACCGGTGAGGTCGAGTCCCAGTCCGACAGCGAGTACGCCGACAACATCAAGGCGCTCGTCAACGAGGGCTGTAACTCCATCACCACCGTCGGCTTCCTGCTCGGCGACGCCACCCTGGCTGCTGCCAAGAAGAACAAGGACGTCGACTTCTCCATCGTCGACTACGCCTACTCCGACGAGGCCGGCAACAACACCGCGCCCAAGAACCTCAAGGGCCTGGTGTTCAACACCGCCGAGCCGAGCTTCCTGGCCGGCTACCTGGCCGCCGCCACCACCGAGACCGGCACCGTCGGCACCTTCGGTGGCATGAACATCCCGACCGTGACCGCCTTCATGCAGGGCTTCATGCAGGGTGTTGACCAGTACAACGCGGACGAGGGCGCCGACGTCCAGCTGCTCGGCTGGAACGGCAAGGAGGGCTCCTTCACCGACGACTTCGAGGACAAGTCCAAGGGTCAGTCGACCGCCGAGCAGATGATCGGCCAGGGCGCCGACATCATCTTCCCGGTGGCCGGTCCCGCCGGTCTGGGTGGCCTGCAGGCCGCCAAGGACGCCGGCGTGTGGGGCATCTGGGTCGACACCGACGGCTGCGTCTCGGCCGCCGAGTACTGCGACGTGCTGCTGACCTCGGTCATGAAGGGCATGGACGTGGCCGTGGAGCAGGCGATCGCCGACTCCGTCAACGGTGAGTTCAGCAACGAGCTCTACGTGGGCACCCTGGAGAACGAGGGCGTCGGCCTGGCCGACCTCTCCGACGACGTCGACTCCGCCGTCGCCGACAAGCTCGAGGAGCTCAAGGCGCAGATCATCTCCGGTGACATCAAGACCGGCTGATCGAGTGCGCTGAGCACCGCGTTTCGACTAGACACGCAGCGACGCCGGGGTGGGGCTTGTTCCCCACCCCGGCGTTCGCGTTCTAGGGTCTAAGGCACGCGTCCGCTCCGGCACCGGGGCGGGGTGGTTCGACAACGACGTCGAGAGGGTTTCCGTTGAGGCTCGAGATCCAAGGGCTGACCAAGAGGTTCGGCTCGTTCACCGCCAACGACAGCATCGACCTGACCATCGAGCCAGGGGAGATCCACTGCCTGTTGGGCGAGAACGGCGCCGGCAAGTCGACCCTGATGAACATGCTCTACGGGTTGCTGGATCCCACCGAGGGCCAGATCCTGCTGGACGGCAAGCCGGTCAGCTTCACCTCACCCAGCGACGCGATCGACGCGGGCATCGGCATGGTGCACCAGCACTTCATGCTGGTCCCGGTCTTCACCGTCGCCGAGAACGTGATGCTCGGTCGCGAGCACACCCGGGGCCTCGGCGTACTCAACCGGGCCAAGGCCGCGGACATGGTGCGCGAGCTCTCGAGTCGCTACAACCTGGCGGTCGACCCCAACCGGTTGGTCGAGGACCTGCCGGTCGGCGTGCAGCAACGCGTGGAGATCATCAAGGCGCTCTCGCACAACGCGGAGGTGCTGATCCTCGACGAGCCCACCGCGGTGCTGACGCCGCAGGAGATCGACGAGCTCATGGACATCATGCGTGAGCTGAAGAAGCAGGGCACCTCGATCATCTTCATCACCCACAAGCTGCGCGAGGTCAAGGCGGTCGGCGACAAGATCAGCGTGATCCGGCGCGGCAAGGTCGTGGGCACCGCACCGCCCAGCACGGCGGAGCCCGAGCTCGCCGAGATGATGGTGGGCCGTTCGGTCAAGCTCGTGGTCGACAAGGAGGACGCCAAGCCCGGCGCCGACGTGCTGACCGTGGACCACCTGACCGTGGTCGACCCCCGGGGTCACCAGGTGGTCAAGGACGTCTCGTTCGCCGCGCGGGCCGGTGAGGTGCTCGGCATCGCCGGCGTGCAGGGCAACGGCCAGACCGAGCTGATCAAGGCCCTGATGGGTCTGGTCCGGCCCGACGCCGGTGAGATCCGGCTCGACGGGGAGGACATCTCCCGCTACGGGCCGCGCGAGAGCCTCGACTCGGGCATCGGCTACATCCCCGAGGACCGGTCCCACGACGGGTACGTGGCCGACTTCAGCGTCCGGGAGAACCTGATCCTCGACATGTACCGCTCCGACGCCTTCTCCCGCGGGATGGCGCTGAAGCTGGACGCGATCGCGGCCAACGCCGACGCGCGGATCGAGGAGTTCGACATCCGCACCGAGAGCCGCGAGTCCCCGGTGCGGGCACTGTCCGGCGGCAACCAGCAGAAGGTGCTGGTGGCCCGGGAGCTGTCGCGCCCGTTGAAGGTGCTGATCGCCTCGCAGCCGACCCGCGGCGTGGACGTGGGGTCGATCGAGTTCATCCACAAGCGGATCATCGCCGAGCGGGACCGGGGGACCGCCGTGGTCATCGTGTCCACCGAGCTGGACGAGATCTACGCCCTGTCGGACCGGATCGCGGTGATGTACGACGGCCGGATCATCGGCACCGTCAGCCCCGACATCCCGCGCGAGCAGATCGGCCTGATGATGGCCGGCGCGCTCGAGGGCGACACCGAGAAAGGCACCGAGGTGAGCGCATGAGCCCCGAGCAGAGCGCGCCCGAGAAGACCGGGACCGACCCGAAGCCGGACCCCGAGGTCCACGCCGACCTGCGCAGCCCGGTGAGCTGGCTGCCGACGGTGGTCGAGACCCTGGCCGCGATCGTGGTGGCGCTGGTGATCGGTGCGGTGCTGGTCGTGCTCAGCGACCAGGAGGCGATCGAGGCCCTGCCGTACCTGTTCAGCTACCCGGCGGACTTCTTCAGCGCCTCGTGGGACGCGATCTCCTCGTCGTACACGGCGCTGGTCAAGGGGTCGGTGGGCAGCCTGGACCGGTTGGGCACCACGCTGGAGCGCTCCGCCCCGCTGATCTGCGCCGGTCTCGGCGTCTCGCTGGCCTTCCGCGCCGGCCTGTTCAACATCGGTGCCACGGGCCAGATGGTCTTCGGTTTCCTGGCCGCGGGCTACATCGGCTTCACCTGGGACCTGCCGCCGGTGATCCACATGCTGGTGGCGTTGGTCGCCGGGGTCACCGCCGGTGCGCTGTGGGGCGGCCTGGTCGGCCTGCTCAAGGCGCGCACCGGGGCGCACGAGGTCATCACGACCATCATGTTCAACTACCTGGCGGCCTCGGTCCTGCTGTTCGCGTTGAGCAAGGACGCCTTCCAGCGCCCCGGCAGCGACAACACCCAGTCGCCCCCGGTGGCGGACTCGGCCACCTTCGGCAGCGTCTTCGACATCCATCTGGGCGTGCTGCTCGCGTTCGCTGCGGCGGCGGCCGTGTGGTGGCTGCTGGAGCGCAGCACCCTGGGCTTCGAGCTGCGGGCGGTGGGCGCCAACCCCGACGCCTCGCGCACGGCGGGCATGAACGTGGCGCGCGTCTACACCGTGGCGATGCTGCTCTCGGGCGCGCTGGCCGGGTTGGGCGCGACCATGCAGGTGCTCGGTGACCAGGCGTCGCTGAGCCCGACCCTGGCCGGGACCATCGGCTTCGACGCGATCACCGTGGCGCTGCTGGGCCGGGCCACGCCGCTCGGCACGGTGCTGGCCGGCCTCCTCTTCGGCGCGCTGAGCGTCGGCGGTGTGGCGATGCAGGCCTCGGCCGGCACGCCCAAGGAGCTGGCCCAGGTGCTCTCGGCCCTGATCGTGCTGTTCGTCGCGGCGCCGGCTCTGGTCCGCGGCCTGACACGGCTCAAGACGAGTGGATCCGGATCGACCGTGCTGGCGAAGGGATGGGGCGGATGAGCGCCGCGACTGCTGTGAGCGACGTGGGCCGGGTCGAGGTCCGCGACCACGCCGACGTCCAGCGACAGATCAAGCTGGTGGTGGTCTACGCGGTGGTCGCGCTGGCCGTCCTGGCCTTCCTGCTCACCACCTCCGACCCGACCATCTGGTACACCCTGGACGAGCGGCTCAACCGCAAGGAGAACCCGCCCGTGGAGGCCAACGGCCTCTTCGTGCTGTGGCCGGCGTTGGCCGTCTCGGTGGTGGCCCTGGCGCTGGCCGCCCTGAACCGGGTGCCCCGCGACTGGCGGGGGATGGTGCTGCACCTGCTGGTGGGCGTCGCATTCTTCGCGGGCTTCCTGGTCTGGGTGTACGCCGACCAGGAGCGCGCCGGCTCCATCGTGATGACGAACCCGCTGCCCGGCACCGTGCGGCTGGCCACGCCGCTGATCTTCGGCGCCCTGGCCGGGGTGATGTGCGAGCGGGCCGGCGTGATCAACATCGCCATCGAGGGCCAGTTCCTGATGGGCGCGTTCTTCGCCTCGGTGGCCTCCTCGCTGGCCTTCAACGCCGAGATGGGGCTGCTCGGCGGTGTGCTGGCCGGCCTGGCGATGGCCGCACTGCTGGGCGTGTTCGCGATGCGCTACCTGGTCAACCAGGTGGTGCTCGGCGTGGTGCTGATCGCGCTGGCCACGGCGCTGACGAGCTTCCTGCTCAGTCAGATCCCGAACGACCCCGAGATCAAGGCCTACCTCAACGAGCCGCTGATCCTGCCGCGGATCGAGATCCCGGTGCTCTCCGACATCCCGCTGCTGGGCAACACCCTGTTCAACCAGACCCTGCTGGTCTACCTGATGTACGCCTCGGTGGCGCTGGTCAGCTGGCTGCTGTTCCAGACCAAGTGGGGCCTGCGGGTGCGCAGCGTGGGCGAGCACCCCAAGGCCGCCGACACCGTGGGCATCAAGGTCAACCGGGTGCGCTGGCAGGCGGTCCTGCTCGGTGGTGTGTTCGCCGGGCTGGGCGGCGCCTACTTCACCGTCGGCTCCACCGGCTCCTTCGACAACGGGGCGTCGGCGGGCAACGGCTTCATCGCGCTGGCCGCGGTGATCATGGGCCGCTGGCACCCGTTCTTCGCCTCGATGGCGGCGCTGTTCTTCGGCTTCATGTGGACCCTGCAGTCGCAGCTGTCCTTCCTGGACAAGATCCCCGGGGAGCTGCTGCGGGCCTCGCCCTACCTGGCCACCGTGATCGCGGTCGCCGGCTTCGTGGGCCAGGTCCGGCCGCCCGCGGCCGACGGCGAGCCCTACGTGAAGAGCTGACGTGGGGGACACCGAGGGCGACTTCACCGGCGCAGACTGGGACGCGTTGCGCGACGAAGCCGTGCGGGCCGCGCACCTGGCGTACGCGCCGTACAGCCGCTACCACGTGGGGGCCGCGGCGCGGGTCGTGGGCGCCGACGGCACACCCCGGGTGGTGGTGGGCTGCAACGTCGAGAACTCGGCGTACGGCGTGGGGCTGTGCGCCGAGTGCGGGCTGGTCAGCCAGCTGTACGCCGGCGGTGGCGGCCGGCTGACGCACTTCGTGTGCGTCAACGGGGTCGGCGAGGTGATCATGCCGTGCGGCCGGTGCCGGCAGCTGCTGTTCGAGCACGGCGGCCGGGAGCTGCTGTTGTGGACCGTGTCCGGGGTGCGACCGATGGGCGAGGTGCTGCCCGACGCGTTCGGGCCCGACGACCTGAAGGAGGCGTGATGGCCCACCACGATGCGGTCCAGCACGACGCCGTCGAGGTGATCATCGCCAAGCGGGACGGGGGCGAGCTCTCCGACAGCCAGATCGACTGGGTGATCGACGCCTACACCCACGGCCGGGTCGCCGAGGAGCAGATGTCCGCGCTGGCGATGGCGATCCTGCTCAACGGGATGAACCGGCACGAGATCGCCCGCTGGACCGAGGCGATGATCGCCTCCGGTGAGCGGATGGACTTCTCCGCCCTGAGCCGACCCACCGCCGACAAGCACTCCACCGGCGGGGTGGGCGACAAGATCACCCTCCCGCTGGCGCCGCTGGTCGCGGCCTGCGGGGTGGCGGTGCCGCAGCTGTCCGGGCGCGGCCTGGGCCACACCGGCGGCACCCTGGACAAGCTGGAGGCGATCCCCGGCTGGCGGGCGGACCTCAGCAACGAGGAGATGCTGGCCCAGCTGGAGTCGGTGGGCGCGGTGATCTGCGCCGCGGGGGCCCACCTGGCGCCGGCCGACAAGAAGCTGTACGCCCTGCGCGACGTCACCGGGACCGTGGAGGCGATCCCGCTGATCGCGTCGTCGATCATGAGCAAGAAGATCGCCGAGGGCACCGGCTCGCTGGTGCTGGACGTCAAGGTCGGCACCGGGGCCTTCATGAAGGACCTGGACCGGGCCCGGGAGCTGGCCACCACCATGGTGGCGCTCGGCCGGGACGCCGGGGTGCACACCGTGGCCCTGCTCACCGACATGTCCACCCCGCTCGGCCTGACCGCCGGGAACGCCATCGAGGTGGCCGAGTCGGTCGAGGTGCTGGCCGGCGGCGGGCCGCCCGACGTGGTCGAGCTCACCGTGGCCCTGGCCCGGGAGATGCTGGCCGGCGCAGGGGTCGAGGACCTCGACCCCGCCGAGAAGCTCGCCGACGGCACGGCGATGGACGCCTGGCGCCGGATGATCGGCGCCCAGGGCGGTGACCCGGACGCCGAGCTGCCGCGGGCGCGGGAGTCGCACGTGGTCAACGCCGAGCGCACAGGGGTGCTGACCAGGTTGGACGCGATGGCCGTCGGCCTGGCCGCGTGGCGGCTGGGCGCCGGCCGGGCGCGCAAGGAGGACCCGGTGCAGGCCGGGGCCGGGGTGGTGTGGCACGCCCGACCCGGCGACACCGTGCAGCAGGGTCAGCCGCTGTTCACGCTGCTCACCGACGAGCCGGACCGCTTCGAGCGGGCCCTGGCCTCGCTGGACGGCGGGTACGACATCGGCACGGCGGAGGAGTACGCCGCCACGCCGCTGATCCACGAGCGGATCAGCTGAGCGGGCTGCCAAGCGCCGCCCCGCGCCGCCCCGTGTCGCTAGGGCAGCAGCAGGACGACCGTCTCGGCCACGCAGGCCGGCTTGGGCTCGTCCTCGATCTCCACGGTGTGCCGCAGCGTCATCTGCAGCCCGGCGGGCAGCTCGGTGACCTCGCCCATGGACACGTGCAGCCGGACCCGCTTGCCCACACGCAGCGGGGACGGGAACCGCACCTTGTTCACCCCGTAGTTCAGCTTGGCGCCCGGGGTGTCCAGGGCGAACACGCCCGCGCCCAGCATCGGGATCAGCGACAGGGTCAGGTAGCCGTGCGCGATGGTGCCGCCGAACGGCCCGGCGGCGGCCCGCTCGGCGTCCACGTGGATCCACTGGTGGTCCCCGGTCGCCTCGGCGAACAGGTTGACCCGGTCCTGGTCGACCAGGACCCAGTCGCTGGTCCCCAGCTCCTGTCCAGTTGACGCGGCGACTTCCTCAAGGCTGGTGAAGGTACGCATGGATGGAAGGATAGGCAGCGTGACTGTTCCCGACCGCGACCAGGTCCTCCGAGCCCCCAAGGTCGTGCTGCACGACCACCTCGACGGTGGCCTGCGGCCCGGCACCATCCTCGAGCTCGCCGCCGAAATCGGCCACCAGCTTCCCGCGTCGGATCCGGAGTCGTTGGCCACCTGGTTCGCCGAGGCCGCCGACTCCGGGTCGCTGGAGCGCTACCTGGAGACCTTCGACCACACGGTCGCGGTGCTGCAGACGGCACCCGCGCTGACCCGGGTGGCGGCCGAGTGCGTGGAGGACCTGCTCGCCGACGGCGTGGTGTACGCCGAGGTGCGCTACGCCCCCGAGCAGCACGTGGGCGAGGGCCTGAGCCTGGACGAGGTCGTGGCCGCCGTACAGGCCGGGTTCGACCAGGCGGTGGTGGCCTCGGGCGGGCGGATCGTGGTCCGGCAGCTGCTGACCGCCATGCGCCACCAGGCGCGCTCACGGGAGATCGCCGAGCTCGCCGTGGCCTGGCGCGACCGGGGCGTCGCCGGCTTCGACATCGCCGGCGCAGAGGCCGGCTTCCCGCCCACCCGGCACCTGGACGCGTTCGAGTACCTGCAGCGCGAGAACAGCCACTTCACCATCCACGCCGGCGAGGGGTTCGGGTTGCCGTCGATCTGGCAGGCCATCCAGTGGTGCGGCGCGGACCGGCTCGGCCACGGGGTGCGGATCGTCGACGACATCACGGTGCACCCCGACGGCACCGTGCGCCTGGGCCGGCTGGCGGCGTACGTGCGCGACAAGCGGATCCCGTTGGAGATGTGCCCCTCCTCCAACGTGCAGACCGGGGCGGCGGACTCGATCGCCGAGCACCCGATCGGCCTGCTGACCCGGCTGAGGTTCCGGGTCACGGTCAACACCGACAACCGGCTGATGAGCCACACCTCGATGACCCAGGAGATGACCAGCCTGGTGGAGGCCTTCGGGTACTCCCTGGCCGACCTGCGCTGGTTCACCATCAACGCGATGAAGTCGGCGTTCCTGCCCTTCGACGAGCGGCTGGCGATCATCGACCGGGTGATCAAGCCCGGGTACGACGCCCTGCTCACGGAGTCGATCCGGACCAGCTGATCCGGGACCACCTGACCCGGGCCGTCCTAGACTGCGGAGAATGGGTGTGGCAGAGGAGTTGGGCTACCGGTTCGACAGCCCGAACGTCGTGCAACGTGCGCTCCAGGCCGTGGGCGCGAGCAAGCCCGGCGCCTGGGTCTTCGCCCGGGTGCTGCCGCCGCTGGACACCGGCGTGCAGCGGCTGACCCGGCAGCGGCACACCGTGCCCGGGCTGCTGGCGGGGCTCCCGGTGGTGGACCTGACGACCACGGGCCGCAAGAGCGGGGTGGCCCGCACCACCCACCTGATCGCAGTCCCGTACCTGGACACCCTCGCGCTGCTGGGCACCAACTTCGGGCAGGCCAACACCCCGGCCTGGGCGCTGAACCTGGAGGCCGACCCGTTCGCCACCCTGACCTACCGGGAGAGGACGGTCTCGATCCGGGCCCGGCTGGCCGGCCCCGAGGAAGCCGAGGCGGTGCTGGCGCGCTCCGAGCAGTACTACGCCGGGTACCGCCGCTATCAGCAGCGCATCACCGGCCGGGTGATCCGGGTGTTCGTGCTGGAGCCCGCCTGACCCCGGTCGGTGGGCTGAACCCGCACGCCTCGTGCATTCGGGCCACGGGCCGCGAGGCGACGGGCTAGATTGCCACGCGACCCCCAACGCGTTCTCTCGAGGTGTGCCTTGACCACGACCGCCGTTCACCCCACCGGTGCCGAGCACAGCTTCGACGCCGACGAGATCTTCTTCTCCACCACGGACAGCCGCGGGGTGATCACCCAGGTCAACTCGGTGTTCGTCCGGCTCTCCCACTACCCGCGGGCCGAGCTGGTCGGGGCGCCGCACAACCTGATCCGGCACCCGGACATGCCGGGCGGGGCGTTCAAGCTGGTCTGGGACACGCTCACCGCCGGTGCCCCGGTGTGCGCCTACACGAAGAACCTCGCGGCCAGCGGCAGCGCCTACTGGGTGTTCGCAACGATCGTCCCGCTCGGGGAGGACTTCCTCTCGGTGCGCAGCAAGCCGATGCGCGACGACCTCCGCTCGGCCGTCGACGCGATGTACGTCGAGGCGCGGGCCGTGGAGCGAGCCGCGCGTGCCGAGGAGGGCCTCTCGGCGGCCGCCGCGGCCGAGCGCGGCCTGGGTGTGCTGGCCCGCCGCGTGCAGGAGGCGGGGTTCGACACCTACCAGGCGTTCATGGAGTACGCCCTGCCCGCCGAGGTGCTGGCCCGCGAGGAGGCCGGGTCGGGCTATCCGGTCCGCCCGGAGGCGACGGGGGAGCTGGCGCAGGTGCTCGCGACCGCGACGGCGCTCGACAAGGAGATGGACACGCTGGTCGGCTGGCTGGACGCCTATCGTGATCAGGCCGACGTACTCTCCGCCGCCGTGGCCCGCACCGAGGAGATCACCGAGGAGCTGCAGACCAGCGTTCAGACGGCCGAGCGCGCCGCCGAACAGGTCGGGGCCGAGCTGCCGGTCTTCGCCAACACGACGCGGATGATCAACAAGCAGGCGGTGACCGCCGCCGACGAGCTGCTCGGGCTCGCGGGCGGCCTGGGGACGGTGAGCCAGGCGGTCTCGGTGCTTCGCTTCCAGATCGCCCTGGCCAAGCTGCAGAACGACCAGCTCGGCGCCTTCCTGGTGGAGCTGATCGACGAGGTGCCCGACCACGAGGCTGCCCGGCCCGCCCTCGCCCCTCTCAGCGTCGCGGTGGCGAACGGGGTGATCGCGGCCGAGACGGCCATGACCGAGGTGCAGCGGCAGACCGACGAGCTGCAGACGAAGGTCGCCAGCACCCGCGAGGCGCTGCGCCTGGCCCAGTCCCTGATGAGCACCTGGCGCATGCTCGTCACCCGCTATCGGGTCACCGGTCAGCTGAGCGACCTGCTGCCGCAGGTGGAGGAGCAGGTCCGGGCCGGCGCGGCGGCGCTGGGTGAGCTCGATGACCTGGCGCGCAACCTCGGCGAGACCACGTTGACCCACGACGCCGACCGGATGCGCCACGTCGTCCGGGCGCTCGTGGAGCAGACTCAGCGGCTCTCCGGCTGATCGACGCCGGGCCGCCCCGTCAGTCCGGCAGCACCGCGAACCAGGGCACCGGCCACCCGACGCCAGCCAGCGGGCCGGTCACGAACTGGGCGCTCGTGATCCGGCGGGCGCGACCCGGCGTGGGGTCGTAGACCACCAGCCCGCCCCGCTGCCCGCCCCGCTGCTTGTCCCGGTCCTGGCTCACCGCCAGCAGCACGTGCCTGGGCATCAGTCGACCCCCCACGAACAGCGGCACCGGGTGCCCGGCGTCCAGGGCAGCGCGCACCCGCCCCAGCACCTGGCCGCGGCGCCACGGCCACACCAGCACCACGGAGCGCGGCACCCCCGTGCGTCTGGACAGGTGCCGGGCCACCGCCCACGGCGGGGTGCCGGCCACGCGCGTCCAGGGCGCCTGCAGTCGGCCGGCCACGTCGACCGCGCCGGTCGTACGCCGGTGCATCGCCAGCACCTCGCCCGCGAAGGCCGCCGGGCCGCCGGCCACCAGCCGCCGGGCGAAGCGCTCGTTGCGCAGCGCCTCCTCCACCACCAGCACCGCGGCGCCGCACGAGCGCCGGTCCGGCTGGGCCAGCCGGACCTGCAGCAGCTCGCGACCCCAGGCCCCCGGGGCGACCATCAGGGCTCCACCGGCCGGGCCGCGCTCTCGAGCCGCGCGATCGCGGTGTAGGCCTCCTGCGGGGTGATCGCCTCGCAGCCGCGGGAGACCGCGTGGGCCACCACGCGGCGCTGGTCCCGCATCAGCGCGAAGCCACGGCGTACGAGCACCAGCGGGGGCTTGCGCCGCTCCTGCAGGTCCCGGGCCAACCGGCGCCAGAAGGTCAGCAGCGGGTGCTGCCGCAGGCAGTACGCGACGGCCAGCAGCCCGTGGCCCTCGCACTCCGGCACCACCTCGGCGGCGAAGATCCCCTCGGCGATGAAGAAGCGATGGTGGCCGACCTCGAGGGGACGGGTCCCCACCACCCCGTTGTCCGGGATGGAGTAGATCGGCACCTCGGCGCGGCCGTCATGGCACAGGCCGCGGATGGCAACCAGCGCCGCCTCGAGGTGCCAGGAGTCGGGGTGGTCCCAATCGACGAGCCCGGCGTTGGCGCCGTGGGTGATGCGGGGCAGGCTCGGGTCCGAGCCGGACTTGTAGAAGTCGTCCAGCCGCAGCACCGGCAGCCCCAGGCGCTCCGCCAGCCGTGACTTGCCCGCCCCGGAGGGACCGGCCAGAACGACGACGCGGGCGTGCACGGCGACATTCTGCCGCACCGAGAATTGAGACTCGCGAGTTGGGCAAAGGAACTCCTCGACTCTGCCGGACCCGTATCCTCGGAGGCGGGGGCGAGGAGTCAGTCGAGCGGGGAGGTGCGTCCACATGGGCCGCCATGCGCATTCCAGGGCGGGCCAGAGCCCCGTGACCCAAGCGGCGTTGATCCTGGTCCTGGTGGTGGCCGTCGCCGGTGTCGGCTGGGTCGCGTTCCGGCCCAACGGGTCCGAGGCCGGCAGCGACGACGAGTGCGGCGGCACCGACCCGGTCGTGGTCAGCGTCGTGCCAAGCATGGAGCAGGTCATGGCCAAGGCGGTCGAGGGGCTGCGCGCCGAGGACGAGTGCTTCCCCGCGATGGTGCGCGCCGAGACCCCCGCGGCGGTCGAGGACTCCTTCTTCAACGGCGGTCGCCCCGACCTGTGGCTCGCGGACTCGACGGCCCGGGTGGAGCGGCTGCACACGATCGGGATCAGCACCACCGAGGTGAGCCCGTCCATCGCGGTCTCCCCGATCGGGCTGGCCGGTGGCCCGTCGGCGGACGAGCCCGAGTCGTGGCTGGCGGCGTTCGAGTCCGGCCGGCTGCTCATGTCCGACCCGGAGGTCGACGGGGACAGCGCCCTGGCCCTGGTCGCGCCCACCCTGGAGCAGGACCTGACCGGCGCCGACCCCGAGCGCACCGAGGCCGCCATCGTCAACGCCGCCCAGGACTACGGCGCCCGGATGACCGAGGCCGGCAACGATGAGGTGTCGCTCACCGAGATCAGCGCCACCTTCCCCAGGCTGATCCCGGCCTCCGAGCAGGAGCTGCTGACCCAGGGCCAGGGAGTCGCCAGCCTGAAGGTCCTGACCCCCGAGACCGGTGTGCCGGCCCTGACCTTCCCGTTGGTGATGGCCGACGGTGGCGCCAAGGAGGCGCCGGCGGTGGGTGAGGCCATCGCGGAGTGGTTCAAGTCCGACGCCGGGCGCGAGGTGCTCGCCGAGGCCGGGCTGCGCGGCTCCGACGGCGCGGCCATCTCCGGTCGTGGCCTGGGCGACGTGACGATCTTCGAGGAGCCGCCGGCCGAGGAGTTCAACGCGGTGCTGGGCTCCTGGAACGTGCTCAGCGTGCCCTCGAGCCTGCTGGCGGTCTTCGACGCCTCGGGGTCGATGGACTTCCCGGCCGGGAACGGCAAGACCCGGATGGACCTCGCCGTGGAGGCCGCGCTCACCGCGCTCGACGTGTTCCCGCCCCACGCCCGGATCGGTCTGTGGGCGTTCTCGATCGAGCAGGGTGGGCCCGACCAGGACTGGCGCGAGCTGGCGCCGATGCGGCGGCTCAACGACAAGACCGAGGGCGTCTCGCACTACGAGTACCTGCGCACCCAGGTGCCGGTGCTCAAGGGCCTGACCCAGGGCGGCACGGGTCTGTTCGACACCACGCTGGCGGCGTACAAGAAGGCGCAGAAGGTCTACGACCCGGCGTTCTTCAACGCGGTGATCATCATGAGCGACGGGGCGAACGACGACCCGGGCTCGGTGTCGCTGAACCAGCTGATCGAGCAGCTCGAGAACGCGCAGGACCCCGACCGTCCGGTGCGGATCATCGCCGTCGGCATCAGCAGCGACGCCGACATGCCCTCGCTGACCAAGATCGCCGAGGCCACCGGCGGCCAGGCCTACCCGGCCGAGGACCCCAACGACATCCTGGACGTCTTCGCCCAGGCCCTCATGTCGCGCTGATTAAGCGGCCCTGACCGGCCGTGGGCCCTAGAGCCCGATCGGGTGCCAGACCGTCTTGGTCTCCAGGTACGCGGCCAGGCGCTCCAGGCCGGGCTGGGCGAACCAGTCCGGCTCGGTCGCCGGCGCCCGCACGACCCGCTTGAGGTTCTCCGCGGCGGCCTCCTCGTAGCTGGCCGCCACCTCGGGGTTGTCGGTGACCCCGGTCAGGTCCAGCGCGTTGAGGTCCATGTGGCCGGCCAGCGCCGGCGCGGTCGAGGCATACGGGCCGGTGAGGATGTTCACCACACCGCCGGGCACATCCGAGGTGGCCAGCACCTCGGCCAGGTTGACCGCGGGCAGCGGGCGCTGCTCGGAGGCCAGCACGATCGCCGTGTTGCCGGTGACGATCACCGGCGCCAGCACCGAGACCAGGCCGAGCAGCGAGGACGCCTGCGGTGCCACCACCGCGACCACGCCGGTCGGCTCGGGGGAGGAGAGGTTGAAGTACGGCCCGGCCACCGGGTTGGCGCCGCCCAGCACCTGGGTGATCTTGTCGGCCCAGCCGGCGTACCAGACCAGGCGGTCGACCGACTCGTCCACCACCCGCTCGGCCTGGCGAGCCGTGAGGCCCTCGCACTGGCGCACGGACTCGACGAACTGCGCCCGCCGGTCCTCCAGCACCTCCGCGACCCGGTAGAGCACCTGCCCGCGGTTGTACGCCGTCTTCGAGGACCAGCCGTCGAACGCCTTGCGTGCGGCGACCACCGCGTCGCGGGCGTCCTTGCGCGAGGCCAGCGCGGCGTTGGCCACGAAGCGTCCTCGGGCATCGGTGACGGAGTAGGAGTAGCCGGACTCCGAGCGGGGGAACGCGCCCCCGACGTACAGCTTCCAGGTCTTGCGCACGTTCGCGCGGGTCGGGCTCACTGGAGGTACCCCTCCAGTCCGTGCCGGCCGCCCTCGCGGCCGTAGCCCGACTCCTTGTACCCGCCGAACGGCGAGGTGGGGTCGAACCGGTTGAACGTGTTGGCCCAGACCACGCCGGCGCGCAGCTGGTTGGCGACCCACAGGATCCGTGAGCCCTTGTCGGTCCAAACCCCGGCGGAGAGCCCGAACGGGGTGTTGTTGGCCTTCTCGATCGCCTCCGCGGGGGTGCGGAAGGTCAGCACCGACAGTACGGGGCCGAAGATCTCCTCCCGCGCGATCCGGTGCGCCTGGGAGACGCCGGTGAAGATCGTCGGCGGGAACCAGAAGCCCTGGGTGGGCAGGTCGCAGGCGACCTCCCAGCGCTCGGCCCCCTCCGCGTCGCCGACGCCGGCGAGCTCGCGGATCCGGGTCAGCTGCTCCCCGGAGTTGATCGCGCCGATGTCGGTGTTCTTGTCCAGCGGGTCGCCCATCCGCAGGGTCGACATGCGGCTCTTGAGCCGGGTGAGCAGCTCCTCGGCGATGCTCTCCTGCACCAGCAGCCGGGAGCCGGCGCAGCACACGTGGCCCTGGTTGAAGAAGATGCCGTCCACGATGCCCTCGACGGCCTGGTCGATCGGTGCGTCGTCGAAGACGATGTTGGCGGCCTTGCCGCCCAGCTCCAGGGTGACCTTCTTGTTCGTGCCGGCCACCGTGCGCGCGATCGCCCGGCCCACCTCGGTGGAGCCGGTGAACGCCACCTTGTCCACGTCCGGGTGGGCCACCAGCGCGCGGCCGGTCTCGCCGGCGCCGGTGAGGATGTTCACCACGCCCGGCGGGAGGTCGGCCTGCTGGCAGATCTCGGCGAACAGCAGCGCGGTCAGCGGCGTGGTCTCCGCGGGCTTGAGCACTACGGTGTTGCCGGCGGCCAGGGCCGGGGCGATCTTCCAGGCCAGCATGAGCAGCGGGAAGTTCCACGGGATCACCTGGCCGGCCACCCCGAGCGGGCGCGGGTCGGGGTTGCCGGGCACCGCATAGTCCAACTTGTCCGCCCACCCGGCGTGGTAGAAGAAGTGCGCCGCCGCCATCGGTACGTCGAAGTCGCGGCTCTCCTTGATCGGCTTGCCGTTGTCCAGCGACTCCAGCACCGCGAGCTCGCGGCCGCGCTCCTGGATGATCCGGGCGATCCGGTACAGGTACTTGGCCCGCTCGCGGCCGCTCATCGGCGACCACACCCGGGCGAAGGCGCGGCGGGCGGCCTTCACGGCGGCGTCGACGTCGGCCTCGTCGGCCGACGTGACCTCCGCCAGCACCTCCTCGGTGGCCGGGTTGATCGTCTTGAACGACTGCGGGTCACCGCCGTGGCCGTCGACGAAGGCACCGTCGACGAACAGTCCGTAGGAGGCCTTGATGTCGACGATGGCGCGTGACTCCGGCGCCGGGGCGTACTCGAACAACGCCGTCGGCGTCGTCTTGTCGGGGACCTTGACCATGGGATTTCCTTACGGGGCTGTCCTTCTGGCGGGGGGAGCGGTGCGCTGCTCAGTCGAGGGTGAAGTAGTCGGGGCCGCTGTAGCGGCCGGTACGCATCTTGGTGCGCTGCATCAGCAGGTCGTTGAGCAGGGTGGAGGCGCCGAACCGGAACCAGTCGGGGTCCAGCCAGTCCGCGCCGCAGACCTCGTTGACGGTGACCAGGTACTTGATCGCGTCCTTGGCGGTGCGGATGCCGCCGGCCGGCTTGACGCCGACCATCTGCCCGGTCTGGTCCCGGAAGTCGCGCACCGCCTGCAGCATGATCAGGGTCACCGGCAGCGTGGCGGCCGGCTGCACCTTGCCGGTCGAGGTCTTGATGAAGTGCGCGCCGGCCATCATCGCCAGCCAGCTGGCGCGGCGTACGTTGTCGTAGGTCTGCAGCTCGCCGGTCTCGAAGATCACCTTCAGATGGGCGCTGCTGCCGTCGGGGCGCCGGCACGCCTCGCGGGTGGCGACGATCTCCTCGAAGACCCGGCCGTAGTGCCCGGCCAGGAAGGCGCCGCGGTCGATCACCATGTCGATCTCGTCCGCGCCCGCTTCCACCGCGTCCTGGGTGTCGGCCAGCTTGATGTCCAGGGCCGCCCGGCCGCTGGGGAAGGCGGTCGCCACGGCGGCCACGTGCACCCCGGAGTCGCCCAACGCCTGCTTGGCCGTGGCCACCATGTCGGGGTAGACGCACACCGCCGCGGTCTGCGGGCAGCTGGGGTCGGCGGGGTCGGGGCGCATCGCCTTCGCGGCCAGCGCCCGAACCTTGCCTGGGGTGTCCATGCCCTCCAGGGTGGTCAGGTCGACCATCCGGATCGCCAGGTCGAGGGCGAACTCCTTGGCCGTCGTCTTGATCGAGCGGGTGCCCAGGGACGCCGCGCGCGCCTCGCATCCCACCTGGTCCACGCCGGGTAGGCCGTGCAGGAAGCGTCTGAGGGAGGCCTCCGTGCGAGTGATCTCGTCGAAGGCCGAGGAGGGGTCCGCACTCGCCGGGCCTGCGCTCGTCGTTGAGGCAGCAGTGGCAGTCACGCACCCCAGCATAGGCTTGCCTCATGGGAGCAGGGCAATCTCGCATGGGGCGATCGCGCACGGGGTCGAGGACTCCGTGAGCGAGTCCGCGGTCGAGACCTTCGACCCCACCGGAGGCCGGATCACCGCGGCGCTGGCGCTGCCGGTGGCCGGTGTCTTCGTCCTGGTGGCCGCCTTCGACGGCGAGGGCGGGCTCGGTCGCGGGGTGGGCGCCTTCGCCGCGCTCCTGGGGGTGGTGGCCTGGGCGTCGATGCTGCGCCCCCGGGTCCTGCTGGTCGGCGAGGACCTGGTGCTGCGCAACATGCTGGAGACGGTGTCGATCCCGTTGGCGGCGGTCGAGGAGCTCGTCGTGCGTCAGGTGCTCGCAGTGCGCGCCGGGGACCGTCGCTATATCTCGCCCGCGGTCGGGCGGTCCTGGCGCAAGCTGGTGCGCCCCGACGCATCGGGGGTGCCGGGTCGGCCGGTGACCGAGATCCCGTACGCCGACTTCGTCGAGGACCGGATCCGCGCGCGCGTGGACGAGGCACGCCGGGTCGCCGGGGTGCGGCCGGGATCTCCCGAACAGCTCGCCCTGGCCACCGGCGTACGCCGCGAACCGGCCTGGCTGCCGATCGGGCTGATCGCCGCGGCCGCCCTGGTGCTCCTGGCGCTGCTGGTGCTGTGACGCCGGCTGTGGGTCTGGTGCGACCGGCCGCTACAGCCCGGCCGCGGCCTTCACGTCGGCCTTGATCGCGTCCAGCCGACCGGCCGCCGCGATCCGGGCCGCGTCGACCCCGTCTTGGGGATCAACCGGGACCACGACCTCGAGGTAGCACTTGACCTTCGGCTCGGTGCCGCTGGGCCGCACGATCACCCGAGCGCCGTGGGCCAGGGTGTAGCGCAGCCCGTCGGTGGGCGGCAGCTCGGGGCTGCCCTCGGACAGGTCCTCGACCCGCTCCACGGCCAGCCCGCCCAGGGCGGTGGGCGGGACGGTGCGCAACCGGTCCATCGCCGCGGCGATCCCGGCCAGGTCGGTGAACCGCACCGAGAGCTGGTCGGTGGCGTGCACCCCGTGGCTCAGCGCGATGTCGTCGAGGATGTCGGTCAGGGTGCGATCCTCGGCCTTGGCCTGCGCGGCCAGCTCGCAGAGCAGAAGCAGCGCCGAGACGCCGTCCTTGTCCTTCACGTGCTCGGGGTCCACGCAGTAGCCCAGCGCCTCCTCGTAGCCGAACGCCAACCCGTCGACCCGGCCGATCCACTTGAACCCGGTCAGCGTCTCGGCGTGCGGCTGCCCGGCGGCGGCCGCCATCTTGCCCAGCAGGGAGGAAGAGACGATCGAGGCGGCGTACACGCCCCGTCGGCCGCGGCCCAGCAGGTGGTGGGCCAGCAGCGCGCCGACCTCGTCGCCGCGCAGCATCCGCCACCCGTGCGGTCCGGGAACGGCGGCGGCGCACCGGTCGGCGTCGGGGTCGTTGGCCACCACCAGGTCGGCGTCGGTGGCGGCGGCCAGCGCCATCGCCAGGTCCATGGCCCCGGGCTCCTCGGGGTTGGGGAACGCCACGGTGGGGAAGTCCGGGTCCGGCTGCTCCTGCTGGGACACCACGTGCGGCGCACGGAAGCCCGCCTGCTCCAGAACCTGCACCACCGAGGTGCCGCCAACGCCGTGCAGCGGGGTGTAGACCAGCTCCAGGTCCCGGGGCCCTGGCTCGACGAGCGAGACGACGCAGTCCCGGTACCGCTGGAGAATGTCCTCGCCGATCACGGTGCCCGGCGCGCCGCGCGGGATGTCGGCCAGCGCGCCGACCGCCGCGATGTGGGCGGCGATCTCGGCGTCGGCCGGCGGCACGATCTGGCTGCCGTCGCCCAGGTAGACCTTGTACCCGTTGTCCTGGGGCGGGTTGTGACTGGCGGTCACCATCACCCCCGCGACGCACCCCAGCTCGCGGATCGCGAACGCCAGGATCGGGGTGGGCAGCGGGCGCGGCAGCACCAGCGCCCGGAAGCCGGCGCCGGTCATCACCTCGGCGGTGTCGCGGGCGAAGACCTCGGAGTTGTAGCGGGCGTCGTACCCGATCACGACGGCAGCGTCCGCGGCAGAGCCCTGCGCCTTCAGGTACGCCGCGAGGCCGGCTGCGGCGCGCAGCACCACGACCCGGTTCATCCGGTTCGGCCCGGCTCCCAGGGCGCCGCGCAGACCGGCGGTGCCGAACTCCAGGGTGCCGTCGAAGCGGTCCGCCAGGTCGGTGGCGGTGCTGCCCGCCTCGACCTGCGCGACCAGCGCCTCGAGCTCGGCCCGGGTGGCGGGGTCGGGGTCCTCCAGCGCCCAGGCGCGCGCCCGGTCCAGCAGTGCGGTGACGTCGCTCATGTCCGGCACGGTAGCGCGACCGGGCCGGCTCAGGTCAGGGCGGCGAGCGCGGCGTCGTAGTCGGGCTCGGTGGAGATCTCCCCGACCAGCTGGGTGTGCAGCACGGTGCCGTCGGTGTCGACTACGACGACCGAGCGGGCCAGCAGGCCCTCGAACTTGCTGTCCAGCAGCCGTACGCCGTACCGGTCGCCGAAGTCGGAGCGGTACACCGACCCCATGGTCACGTTCTCGAGGCCCTCGGCGCCGCAGAAGCCCGCCTGCGCGAACGGCAGGTCCGCGGAGACGCAGACCACGCGGGTGTTCTCCAGCCCGGCGGCCCGCTCGTTGAAGCGGCGCACGCTGGCCGCGCAGACGCCCGTGCCGACGCTGGGGAAGATGTTCAGCAGCACGCGGCTGCCGAGCAGGTCCTCGCTGGTGAACGGCTGCAGATCCGAGCCGATCAAGGTCCAGGCGGGTGCGGTGGAGGAGACGGCCGGGAGTTCGCCGACGGTGTGCGCGGGGTTGCCCCCGAGTGCGGTGGTAGCCATGCGCACATTCCTACACGGGCCCGACAAGGCCTGTCAGCCTCGGGCGTACGCGGGCAGGTCGCGGGCGAGCTCGGCGAAGATGGCCTGGTTGTGGCCGAACGCCGCCTGCACCTCGGAGACGACCTCCGCCCGCTCGGGCGCGGACAGCGGCAGGGCGTCCAGGCGCGCGCGGTAGCCGTCCTTGTAGGGCTTGACCTTGCCGATCTCCTCGAACCGGTAGAGCGCGGTGCCGCGGCCGCCCAGCTGGAACTCGCGGTCCAGGACCCGGCCGATCGCCTGGCCGCCGGAGAGGTCGCCCAGGAACCGCGTGTAGTGGTGGGCCACGAAGCGGGCGGGGGAGTGCTCGGTTGCGCGGATGCGGTCGGCGTACGCCGCCGCGGCCTCGCCGGCGCACAGGGTCTCCTCGGGCGCCCCGGTGCCCCAGTCGGCGATGTCCGCGGCGATCGCGTCAGCCCGGTCCAGGCGGGGGTCGTGCACCCGGCTGACCAGCGGGTCGTCGGCCAGCGCCCGGCCGACCTCGGCGAGGGCGACGTAGACGGGGTGCAGGCAGCGCAGGTAGTTCACGTACCCGGCCGCGCTGACCCGCCCGGCCATGAGCTCCTCGACGAACACCGAGCTCTCGGCCGCGTCGTGCTGGGCCTGGGAGCCCTCGCGCATCGCGTGGGAGAGCGAGACGGGGCCCGTCGCTGGGCCCGCTTCTGCGCCGGTTTCCAAGGCGGTGTCGGTGGTCATGTCGGCTCCGTGACGTGAGTGGAGGCGAGCCCCGAGGCCGCCGATGATTGAGGATTGGACTGTAAGCAGAGGCTACCCTAAGTTCTGTTAGCCTCACCTAAGTCGGTCAGGAAGGGCCTGCATGTCTCACCCGCGAAACCCGCTGCTGCTCGCCCTGACGCTGGTCGCGCTGGTCCTGCTCACCGGGTGCGGGGGCGCGGTCGGGAGCGCCGACCCGGCAGGCTCGGGAGCCGGGGCGTCGGGTGAGGTCGCTGTGGCGCCATCGCTGAGCGAGGTCGAGCCGGCCGAGGACCCGCGCGCCTTCACCGGCCCGGTCACCGCCGGCGTCGACGGGTCGGATCTCGACCCAGTGACCGCCCCGCAGCCCGCCCTGCCGGCGACGGTGCGCGACGCCCAGGGCACCGAGGTCGTCGTCGACGACGTCTCCCGGGTCCTGGCCCTGGACATCCACGGGACCCTGGCCCGCACCGTGGCCGAGCTCGGCATGGCCGAGAGCCTGGTCGGCCGCGACATCTCCACCCAGTTCGAGCAGGCCGCGGACCTGCCGCTGGTGACCGGCAACGGGCACGAGCTGAGCGCCGAGGCGATCCTGGAGCTGGACCCGACCCTGATCATCACCGACACCTCGCTCGGCCCGTGGGACGTGGTCCTCCAGATGCGCGATGCCGGCATCCCCGTGGTGGTGGTCGACTCCACGCGGAGCCTGGGCAACGTCGAGGAGATCACCACGATGGTCGCCGAGGCGCTCGGCGTACCGGCGGCGGGTGCGGAGCTCAACACCCGCGTCAGCGCCGAGATCGAGGAGGTCCTCGGCCACATCGAGGCCATCGCCCCCGCCGAGGAGACCGACCGGCTGCGGACCGTCGTCCTCTACGTGCGCGGCAACGCGGGCGTGTACTACCTGTTCGGCGAGGGCTCGGGCGCCGACGACCTGATCGACGCGGTCGGCGCGTACGACGTCGCCGAGGAGATCGGCTGGTCCGGGATGCGCCCGGTCACCGCCGAGGGCCTGGTGGCCGCCCAACCCGAGCTGGTCGTGATGATGACCAAGGGCCTGGAGTCGGCCGGCGGGGTCGACGGCCTGCTGGAGCGGCTGCCCGCCCTGGCGCAGACCCCGGCCGGGCAGAACCGTCGGTTCGTGGACATGGACGACTCCGTGCTGCTGGGCTACGGCCCCGGCACCGCCGACGTGCTCAACGCCCTCGCGGTCGCGGTGCACGCCCCCCAGGCCCTGGAGGCTCAGGGGGACGGCGCGTGAGCGTGTCCCTCCCGCTGCCGCCCAGCGCGGCCAGCCGCTCCCTGGTGCTCGGTGTGCTCTCGGCCGCCCTCCTCCTGGCCCTGGTCGTGGCCGCCGGCGCCGGGCAGCTCGACATCCCCGCCTCGGAGGTGGTCGGCTCGGTGCTGCACCGGCTCGGGCTGGACGTCGGCAGCCTGCCCACCCATCCGCAGGGCGAGGCGACGCTGTGGCAGGTGCGGTTCCCGCGGCTGGGCATGGCGGTGCTGGTCGGCGCCTCGCTCGGCGCGGCCGGTGCCCTGATGCAGGGGGTCTTCGGCAACCCGCTCGCCGAGCCCGGTGTGGTCGGGGTCTCCGCGGGGGCGGCCCTGGCGGCCGCCGCGGTGATCGTCTTCGACGTCGCCGTCCTGGGCCAGTGGACGATCGCCGGCGCGGCGTTCGTCGGCGGTCTGGTCACCACCGTCGCGGTCTACCTGCTCTCCCGGGACGCCGGGCGCACCGAGGTGGTCACCCTGGTGCTGACCGGGATCGCGATCAACGCGGTGGCCGGCGCGGCCCTGGCGTTCCTGATGTTCCTGGGCGACACCCAGGCCCGCGAGGAGATCGTCTTCTGGCAGCTGGGCAGCCTCAACGGCTCCCGCACCGAGCACCTGGCCGTCACGCTGCCGCTGACGCTGGTCGGGCTCGTGGCCGCCATCGCGCTGGCCCGGCAGCTGGACCTGCTGGCCCTCGGCGACCGGGCGGCCCGTCACGTCGGGGTCGACGTGGAGCGGCTGCGGCTGACGAGCATCGTGGTGGTGGCGCTGCTGACCGCCTCGGCGGTCGCGTTCGCCGGCATCATCGCGTTCGTCGGGCTGATCGTGCCGCACCTGATGCGGATGGTGGTCGGGCCCGGCCACCGGTCCCTGGTGCCGGCCAGCGCCCTGGGCGGGGCGGTGCTGCTGGTGCTCGCCGACCTGTGGGCGCGCACCGCGATCGACTACGCCGACCTGCCGATCGGGATGCTCACCTCCCTGGTCGGCGGCCCGGTCTTCTTCTGGCTGCTGCGGCGGGCCCGGCGTACGGCGGGGGGCTGGGCATGAGCGGCAGGTCCACTCCTTCGGTGCGCGGCGGCGAGCCCGCGCTGTCGGCCCGCGGGGTCGGCGTACGGCTGGGCGGGCACGACATCCTCAGCGACGTCGACCTGGTCGTCTCGCCCGGCGAGGTGCTGGCCCTGGTCGGGCCCAACGGCGCCGGCAAGTCCACCCTGCTGGGGGTGCTGGCCGGGGATCTGGAGCCGAGCTCCGGGTCCGTGCACCTGGCCGGCGAGCCGGTGCACGGCCAAGGCGCCCACCGGCTGGCCCAGCGCCGGGCCGTGCTGCTGCAGCGCCAGACGCTCGCCTTCGGGTTCCGGGTCCGCGAGGTGGTCGAGATGGGGCGCGCGGCGTGGCGGCGTACCGAGCGGGCCGAGCAGGACGAGGAGCAGGTGGACCGCGCGATGCGGGCCGCCGACGTCAGCCACCTGGGCGACCGGGTGGTGCCGACGCTCTCGGGCGGTGAGCAGCAGCGCGTGGCGTTCGCCAGGATGGTCGCCCAGGACACCGAGGTGCACCTGCTGGACGAGCCCACCGCGGCCCTGGACATCCGGCACCAGGAGATGGTGCTGGCCCAGGCCCGGGAGAGCGCCGGCGCCGGTGTCGCGGTCGTGGTGGTGCTGCACGACCTGAGCCTGGCCGCGGCCTGGGCGGACCGGGTCTGCGTGCTCTCGAAGGGGCGGGTGCGGGCCCTGGGCGCGCCCAAGGAGGTGCTGACCGACGAGCTGCTGACCGAGGTCTACCAGCACCCGGTGCACGTGCTCGAGCACGGACCGCACCTGTTGGTGGTCCCGCAGAGAGAGGCCGCCGCATGGCACGCGCACTCCTGAGACTCCTGGCCGCCTCGGTGTTGCTGCTCCCCGCCGGGGTGGGCGCCGCCCCGGCGTACGCGGCCGGGCGGGTCGTCGTGGACAACGAGGGCCGCGGCGCGGTGATCGACGCCCGCTACTCCTCCGAGCTGACGCTGTCCGGGCGTGGGTTCCAGTCGATCAAGGGCGGCCACGGCGGCATCTACGTCTGGTTCGGCACAGTGAACGCCGGCTGGCAGCCGAGCAAGGGCGGGCAGTCCGGGGCCGACTACGTCTACGTGCCCGACAGCGAGTCCAAGAGCAACGCCGGCTTCCAGCGGTTCGTGGCCTTCCCCGGCTCCGACACCGCCGGCTCGGCGAGCAGCACCATGGGCGCCGACGGCTCCTGGTCGGTGCGGCTGGTGGTGCCCGGACCCACCTTCCAGGGCGTGGGCCGCGACGGCACGGTGAAGACCGTCGACTGCCGCAAGGTCACCTGCGGGGTGATCACCGTCGGGGCGCACGGCGTACACAACGCGCACAACGAGACCTTCACGCCGGTCGCGGTGCGGGAGCTGACCGGCTCGGCGACGCTCGCTGCGAGCCCGAGTGTCGATCCCGACACGGGCTCGGGTTCGGACAGGGGTGCCGGATCGGGCACCGGGTCCGGTACCTCGACGACGGGCAACCAGGGCACGGGCAACCAGGCGACGGGCCGCGCCAGCACCGGCCCCACCAAGCTGCGGGTGGACCGCCGCTCGGCGGTCGCCGGGCGGGCCATGGCGTTCTCCGCCTCGGGCCTGCAGCCGGGTGAGCAGGTCAGCGTGGTGCTGGACAACGGACTGGTGGCCAGCGGCCCGCATCTGGTGGGCCTCGACGGCCGGGTCACCGGGGTACTTGCGCTGCCGAGCGAGGTCGACCCGGGCACCCACGAGCTGCGGCTCTTCGGCGCCAGCCGGGCCGCCTCGGTGCGGTTCCCGATCACGGCCGCGGACGCCAGCGCGACCGGCTCCACCGGCTCCGGCGACGACGCCGACACCGAATCGCAAGCCGCTGAGCCGCCGGCCGAGACCTCGACCGGGGGCATCGCCGCCCTGGCGTTCGCCCTCCTGGGCGCGCTGGCGTTCGGGGCCAGCCTGTTCGTCTTCGCCCGCCGACGTGCCGGAGGCCGACGTGTCGACGCGTGATCGCGTCTGGCGTACGGCGCGGCAGACGATGGCCGGCGCCGCGGTCGTCGTAGCACTGGCGGTGCTGGCGCTGATCGCGGCCGCGCCGTACGGCGCCCCCGCCAGTGCCCAGACCAGTGCCCAGACCACTGCCGAAGCGCTGAGCGTCGAGGACGCGGTGCTCCGCTGGGCGGTCAACAACCAGACCGGCGCGCGGTCCCACAACCCGACGGCGATCAACTTCCTCGCCGCCGGGGTCGCCGACCCCGGGCGCGGCGGCGTCGAGCTACCGCAGGGCAAGTGGCGGGCCAAGGCCGGCAACGTCGAGATCCAGAAGCGTCGCGCGGCCGGGGGCTGGCGCACCGCCACCTGGGACGGCCTCGGCACCGACCCGACCGGGGCCGCCATCGAGGTCTACGGCCCCTTCAGCGGTCACCGGGTCTCCTTCACCGCGGGCGTCGGGACCGTGGATCCCACCACCGACAGCGCCCACCTGCAGTGGGAGGGCACCTTCACGGTGCTCTACTACTCGGGCAACTCCGCCTTCACCCTCTCCGACCCGACGCTGGAGGTGACGAACGGCGCGGGCACCCTGACCGCCGAGCTGGGGGGCTGGGCCTCGGGCCGCGACGACCCAGGCGTCTGGGAGCCGGTCGCCGCCCAGCGCGTCGTCGTGGCCGACCTGCCGGCGGTGGACCTGACCGACGCCGGCGCCACCGTCACCCCGGCCTACGCGCAGGTCCAGGTGGCCGGCACTGTCGAGCAGGTCCGCACCGGCGAGCACTGGGGCAGCTTCCCGGCCCCGATGGTGGCCGCCCTGGCGCCGCTGGGGATCGACCAGTTCTGGTACTCCACCGGGCTGCAGTCGGACTGGACCAAGGTCGCCGCGCCGGTCCTGATCGGGTACGCCGGGCAGGCCCCCGAGGACGCCGAGGATGCCGAGGAGGAAGGCGAGGACGGCGCGGATAGTCCGGGGGACGACGACAAGTCCCAGGGCAAGCCCAAGCCGAGCAACCCGGTGCGCACGCCGCCCGCCACGACGCCGGCGCCGACACCGGTGCCCAGCAGCGCCCCGGTCGCGGCGACGCCCATGCCCAGCGCGGCGCCGACAGCCACCGAGCCAGCTGCTGGGTCGAGCGCGGCCGACACCGCCAGCGCGACCCTCCAGGCCGCCCTGGCCGCCGGGCTGTCCCGCCCGGTCCAGGTCGACGCGACCCGGTCGGTCGCCAGCGCTGACGCGCGACCGGCCGACGCGACCTCGGCCTCGACCGCGGCAGCCGGCTGGTGGGTGGGCGGCGCGCTGCTGCTCGCGGCCGCCGTACTGCTGCTGATCCCCGCACCACCGCGGCCGGGCGGCCCCGGCCGCTCGAGCCCCTGAACCGACATCCCTCCGGGCGCAGGCCGCTGCCTGTGCCCAGTTCCATGCCCCGCACCACACCCGAAAGGAAACCCATGCACACCACCACTCCCGCCCCGGGACGCCTGAGGACCAGGCGGCTCGCCGCCACGGTGGCCGGCGCCCTGGCCGCCAGCGGCGTCGCCCTGGTCGGCGCACCGGCGGCCCAGGCCGCCGTCGTCCCGAGCACCGCCCTGACCTGGGGGATCTCCACCCAGTTCGTCGACCACCTCTCGACCCGGACGCTGTCGGGCGGGGTCACCTTCGACGAAACGGGCAAGACCTTCAGCTTCCCGGGCGTGAAGACCACCAAGGCGGCCAACGGCGACCTGACCCGCCAGTACGCCGGGACGGTCAAGGGCGCGTTCGTCAACGCCGGCACCGAGTACTACCAGGTGACCCTGGCCAACCCCACGGTCACCGTCGAGGCCGACGGCGACGGCCGGATCCAGGCGACCGTGTCGGCCAGCAACGCCGCCGCCGGCCCCAGCAGCCCAGCCGCCGCCACCGACCCCAAGCTGGTCACCGTGGCGGAGTTCACCGGCGCCACCTCCACCCTGGCCGGCACCACCGTCACCCCGAACTGGACCGGCGTACTGCCGGCCGACTCCGCGGAGGCCGTCGCCCTGGGCATCGGGGCCGGCAAGCCGGTGGACGGCGCGTCGTTCCACCCCGCCTTCCTCGGCAACCTGACCGCCGGGGTGCGCGCGCACTTCTACGCCAGCGGCGCTGGCTCGGACGTGAAGAAGCCGCCGGCGGCCCTCATCGCCAGTTCGGTGCCGACCGTGACCGCCACGGTCACCGGCTCCTCGGCCGCCGCCGGCGTCACCGTCAAGGTCGACGGCGTCGGGTTCAACCCGAGCACGCTGGCCGGCGACGCGGGCGTCTACGTGGGCCTGGCCCCGGCCGCCACGGTGATCAACTACGGCAGCCAGTCGGCGACCAGCTCGTTCGCGGCCGTGGACTGGGTGACCCCGGCCCGGTTCACCTCGGACTCGTTCACCACCGTGCTGACCGCCCCGAGCGCCAAGCTCGTCCCGGGCACCGAGTACGCCGTGTTCACCTGGCAGGCGCACACCCACTCCAACACCACCCAGGACACCAAGACCGCGGTCGCGATCGACTGGAGCACCCTGGCGGTGGAGAAGACCCCGCCAACGGTGAAGACCAAGCCGACCGCCAAGACCAAGCTGGACCAGAAGGCCACCCTGAAGAAGGCGGGCAAGGCCGTGATCTCGGTCAAGGGCACCGCGGCGGTGGCCACCGGCGAGGTGAAGGTCACCATCAAGCGTCCCGGCGTCAAGGCCAAGAAGGTCACGACCGTCGGGCTCGACGCCCAGGGCGCGGTCGAGGTGAAGCTGCCCAAGGCGAAGAAGTCCGGCACCTACAAGGTTGTCGCGAGCTACCTCGGCGACGAGGCCAACTCGCCGGTCAAGGTCGTCAAGAAGTTCAAGGTCAAGCGCTGATCGCAGTGATGGCTCAGCGCTGAGCGATCAGCCGCAACGGGGAGCCCCGGCCAGCGTTGGCCGGGGCTCCTCGGCTGTTCGGGGCGCTCGGCTGTTCGCGGGTGGGCCCTCAGGACCGGGTCAGGGCGGGACGGTAGAACGCCTGGCCGGCGAACGGTCCGCCCACCCAGGTGGCCTCGGCCTCGTCCTCGGGGCGCTCGGGCAGCTGGTCGGCGTACGCCGCCGCGTCGTCGACCGGGTGATAGCCCAGGTCGCGCCCCGGCTCCAGGTCCCACCACGCGTCGCGGTTGGCCGAGATGCCGTAGAGCACCGCGTACCCCGGCGCCGAGGTGGTGAGCGACGCCTGCACCATCCGCACGCAGTCGTCGGGGGAGAGCCACGTGGCCAGGTGCCGCCGGGTCTCCGGCTGCGGGAGGAACGAGCCGATCCGGCACGAGATCGCGTCCAGGCCGTAGCGGTCGGCGTACAGGCTCATGACCGCCTCGGCGGCGACCTTGCCCACGCCGTAGAAGGTGTCGGGGCGGGGCCGGGTGTCCACCCCGACCATGTCCCGATCCAGACCGCGGCGGGGCGTGCGCCCCACCGCGTGGTTGCTGCCGGCGTACACGAACCGCGACACCCGGTGGCTCACCATCGCGTCCAGCAGGGCGGCGGTGGTGATCACGTGCGAGGACAGCGACCCGGGCAGGTCGAGCTCGTCGGGGTGGCCGGCCAGGTGCACCACCGCGTCCAGCGGCTGGGCGGCGAACACCGCGTCGACCGCGTCGGGGTCGGTGCAGTCGCCCAGGTGCCACGCGATGTCTACGCCCTCGGGGGCGGGTACCAGGTCGAAGCCGACCACCTCGTGGCCGAGCGTGGGCAGCGCGGTGGTCAGGGTGGCGCCGATCGAGCCGGCGGCGCCGGTCACCAGGACGCGCATCAGATCTGCGGCACCAGGTCGCCGAGCAGGGCCCCCATGCGGCTGGCCGCGGCGCGGCCAGCCTCGAGGACCTCCTCGTGGTTGAGCGGCTCCCCGCTGATCCCGGCGGCCAGGTTGGTGACCAGGCTGATGCCGAGCACCTCCATGCCGGCCTCGCGGGCGGCGATCGCCTCCAGGGTGGTGCTCATCCCGACCAGGGTCCCGCCGATCGCGCGCACCATCGCGATCTCGGCGGGGGTCTCGTAGTGCGGGCCGGGGAACTGCACGTACACGCCCTCGTCCAGGGTCGGGTCGACGGTGTGGCACAGCGCCCGCAGCCGGCTGGAGTAGAGGTCGGTGAGGTCGACGAAGTGGGCGCCCTCGATCGGGGAGGTCGCGGTCAGGTTGATGTGGTCGCTGATCAGCACCGGGGTGCCCGGGGTCCAGGTCTCCTTCAGCCCGCCGCAGCCGTTGGTCAGCACGATGGCCCGGCAGCCGGCGGCCGCGGCGGTGCGGATCGGGTGCACCACCGCCCGCACGCCCTTGCCCTCGTAGAAGTGGGTGCGGGAGAGGAAGACCAGCAGGTTCTTCTCGCCCGAGCGGATGCTGCGGATCCTGCCCGAGTGGCCGGCCACCGCCGCCGCGGAGAAGCCCGGCAGGTCGGTGGTGGCGATCTCGGCGGTCGCCTCGCCGAGCGCCTCGACGGCCGGCAGCCAGCCGGAGCCGAGGACCAGGGCGACGTCGTGCGTCTGGACCCCGGTGAGCTCGCGCAGGGCTTGGGCGGCCTGGGCGGCTAGTTCGCTGGGATCCCAGTCGCGGGGGCTCCATTCACGGGGATCAGGGTCGCTGCTGTTCACGCCGCTGACTCTAGTGCGACATGCTGGGCAGATGATCGATCACTTCGGCATCAACTGCGCCGACCTGGATGCGGCGGCGGCGTTCTACGACAAGGTCCTGGGGACTCTGGGCCACCGCAGGATCATGGACTTCGGGGTGGCCATCGGCTACGGGACCCAGGGCCCTCAGTTCTGGATCAGCACCTTCGAGGGCGTCGGGCCCAACCGCGAGATGCACCTGGCGTTCAGCGCGCCGGACGCGGCCGGCGTACGGACGTTCTTCGACGCGGCGGTCGAGGCCGGGGCCGAGGTGCTGCACGAGCCGCGGCTGTGGCCGGAGTACCACGAGGGCTACTACGGGGCCTTCGTCCGTGACCCGGACGGCAACAACGTGGAGGCCGTCTGTCACACGGGCGGCTGAGCCGGGCTCACCGCCTCAGAGCCCGGTCGAGCGGCACGCCCGGCGGCGCAGCGCCTGCACGTAGTCGGCCGGGGCGTCGGCGGCCTCGGCGGCGTTCGCCAGCACCCCCAGGTACGACGCGCTGGGCAGCCCGCCCTCGTAGGCGTCGAGCACGTACGCCCAGACCACCAGCTCGCCCGTCAGCGTCGAGACCCGGACCCGGGTCTTGCGGTAGAGGCCGGTGTCGGCGCCCTCCCAGCCATCCAGGATCGCCTCGTCCTCGCCGGTGACGTCGTACACCGCCACGAAGACCTGCTCGAAGGGGTCGGGCACGATCGTGGCCAGCGAGCCGTCCCAGCCGTGCTCCTCGCCGCCGAAGGTCAACCGCCAGCCGGTGAGCCAGCCGGTGCCCTGCAGTGGGGAGTGCGGGCAGCGCGCGCCCATCCGGGCGGGGTCGAGGTTCGTCCCGTAGGCGGCGTACAGGGTCACGGCACGCAGGGTAGCGGCTGCGCCCGGTCGCTTGGGGCCAAGGCGCGGGCATAGTCTGTCGCCCGTGACTGACTCCGTGACTCACTACGACGTTGTTGTCCTCGGTGCCGGCCCTGGTGGGTACGTCGCCGCGATCCGCGCGGCCCAGCTGGGCAAGTCGGTCGCGGTGGTCGAGAAGCAGTACTGGGGTGGGGTCTGCCTCAACGTGGGGTGCATCCCGTCCAAGGCGCTGCTCAAGAACGCCGACCTGGCGCACACGCTCACCCACGACAAGGCCAAGTACGGCATCGAGGGCGAGGTGACGATGTCCTACGGCCCCACCCACAAGCGGTCGCGCCAGGTCAGCGCGGGCATCGTCAAGGGCGTCCACTTCCTGATGAAGAAGAACAAGATCACCGAGGTCGACGGGTGGGGCACCATCACCTCGCCCACCTCGATGGACGTGGCGCTCAACGACGGTTCCAGCAGCCAGCTCACCTTCGACAACCTGATCATCGCCACCGGCGCGGTGGTGCGGATGCTGCCGGGCATGGCGGTCAGCCAGAACGTCGTGACCTACGAGGAGCAGATCCTCGACGAGAACCTGCCGGGCAGCATCATCATCGGCGGCTCCGGCGCGATCGGCGTCGAGTTCGCCTACGTGATGAAGAACTTCGGCGTCGACGTCACCATCGTGGAGTTCCTCGACCGGATGGTGCCCACCGAGGACGCGGATGTGTCCAAGGAGCTGCTCAAGCACTACAAGAAGCTGGGCGTCAACGTACTGCTCTCCACGAAGGTCGACTCGGTGGAGGACACCGGGTCCGGGGTGCGGGTCACCGTCAGCCCGGCGTCCGGCGGCGAGCAGCAGGTGCTCGAGGCCGACAAGATGCTGGCCGCGTTCGGCTTCGCGCCGCGGCTGGAGGGCTACGGCCTGGACGCGATCGGCGTGCAGACGACCGAGCGCGGCGCGATCGCGGTCGACGAGCGCGGACGCACCAACGTCGCCGGCGTGTACGCGATCGGCGACGTCACCGGCAAGATGATGCTGGCGCACGTGGCCGAGGCGATGGGGATCGTGGCCGCCGAGACCATCGCCGGCGCCGAGACCATGGAGATCGACTTCGACATGATCCCGCGGGCCACCTACTGCCACCCGCAGATCGGCTCCTTCGGCTACTCCGAGCAGCAGGCCAAGGACAAGGGGTATGACGTCAAGACGGCGACCTTCCCGTTCGCCGCCAACGGCAAGGCCCAGGGCCTGGGCGACGCGGTGGGCTTCGTGAAGGTCGTGGCGGACGCGAAGTACAACGAGATCCTCGGCGCCCACATGATCGGGCCGGACGTGACCGAGCTGCTGCCGGTGCTGACCCTGGCGCAGCGCTTCGACCTGACCGCCGACGAGGTGGGGCGCAACGTCTTCGCGCACCCGACGCTGAGCGAGGCGGTCAAGGAGGCCGTGGAGGGCATCGCCGGCCACATGATCAACTTCTGAGTCCGGAGCAGACCACCCAGTGGAGACGAGATCCTGACATGAGCCACGTCGTGATCATCGGCGGCGGACCCGGCGGCTACGAGTCCGCGCACGTCGCAGCCCAGCTGGGCGCCCAGGTCACCGTCGTGGACAGCGACGGCATCGGCGGGTCCGCGGTGTTGACCGACTGCGTGCCGAGCAAGACCCTGATCGCCGCCGCCGAGGTGATGACCGAGGTCGCCGACGCCGTCGAGCTGGGCATCACCTACCACGACCCCGACGGGGGCGCGAGCCCGCGGCTGCAGGTCGACCTCGGCCGGGTCAACGCCCGGGTGAAGGAGCTCGCCGCCCAGCAGTCGGCCGACATCACCCGCCGGCTGGAGCGGGACGGCGTACGCGTGCTGAGCGGCCGCGGCCGGCTGGCCGGACCGGACCGGGTCGTGGTGGACCTGCCCGGGGGCGGCGAGGAGACCCTGGTGGCGGACGCGATCCTGATCGCCACCGGCGCCGCGCCGCGCACCATGCCCGACGCGCAGCCCGACGGGCAGCGGATCCTGACCTGGGAGCAGGTCTACGACCTCGACGAGGTGCCGACCAGCCTGATCGTCGTCGGGTCCGGGGTCACCGGCGCGGAGTTCGCCTCGGCGTACCTGGCCCTGGGCATCCCGGTCACTCTGGTCTCCTCCCGCGACCGGGTGCTGCCCGGCCAGGACGCCGACGCGGCCGCCGTACTCGAGGAGGTCTCGGTGCGGCGCGGGATGAACGTCCTGGGCCAGGCGCGGATGACCTCGGTCGTGCGCGACGGGGACCGGGTGGTCGTCACGCTCGCCGACGGGCGCCAGGTGGAGGCCTCGCACTGCATCCTGGCCCTGGGGTCGATCCCCAAGACCGACGACCTGGGCCTGGAGGAGGCCGGGGTCGTCACCGACGAAGGTGGCTTCATCACCGTGGACCGGGTCTCGCGGACCTCGGCCCGCGGGGTGTACGCCGCCGGCGACTGCACCGGCGTACTCATGCTGGCGTCGGTGGCGGCCATGCAGGGGCGGATCGCGATGTGGCACTTCCTCGGCGACGCGGTGGCCCCGCTGGACCTGCGCAAGGTCTCCTCCAACGTCTTCACCGCGCCCGAGATCGCGACCGTCGGGTGGTCGCAGCGGGCGGTGGACGCCGGCGAGATCGAGGCCGAGACGGTGATGCTGCCGCTGGCCGGCAACGCCCGCGCCAAGATGCAGGGCGTGCACGACGGGTTCGTGAAGCTCTTCTGCCGGCCCGGCACCGGCATCGTGATCGGGGGAGTGGTGGTCGGCCCGCGGGCCAGCGAGCTGATCCACTCGGTGTCGATCGCGGTGGCCGAGACCCTGACCGCCGACCAGTTGGCCCAGGCCTTCACCGTCTACCCGTCGATGAGCGGCTCGGTGGCCGAGGCCGCCCGCCGGCTGCACCGGGTCTAGCCGCCCGCCCGGGCGCCGCCCCCTCCCGCCGCCCGCCCCCCGCGGACGTCATCACGTCGGGCAGGTACCGCGCCCATCCGTGATGACGTTCTCCGACAGCGTCATCACGGAGCGAGGCGATCACCTCGGGTGGTGATGACGTCCCGGGGGAGGGGGTGAGCGCCGGGAGCGAATTACAGGTTTGTAGTTGATCCGGTTCCGTTGTGGGCGGGTGTCGGGGTGTGTTTCCGTGGGTATTCACCCCAGTCACTGTGGACCCAGAACTCACAGGAATCCCGACGAGAGGCCCTGTTCCCATGCGCCTGCCGGCCCTGCTCGCCACGATGGTGGCTACCGCGGTCAGCGCGGCGCTGCTGCCCGTCGCGGGCCCGGCCAACGCGGCCGGCGGGGAGCAGTCCACGGCGTCCCGCGTGACCGCCAACGTCTGGGATGTCCCCGCCGTGGCGGCGGTGCGGATCGTCGGCCACGGGTACGGCCACGGCCACGGCATGTCGCAGTACGGCGCCGAGGGCGCCGCGCGCGCGGGCCTGACCTACCAGCAGATCGCCGAGTTCTACTACACCGGCACCACCTGGGGCGCCGCGACCGGGTCGGTCAAGGTACACATCACCGGCGACACCACCGACGATGTGGTGGTCCGGTCGCGCAGCGGCCTGACCGTGCGTGCGCTGGCCTCCGGGGAGAGCTGGGCCCTGCCCGAGAACGGCGCCGACCAGTGGCGACTGGTGGCCAACGCCCGCGGGCGCACCGTCGTACAGTGGCGCGGCGGTCACACCTGGCGCCGCTGGCGGGCCTTCGCCGGGGACGCCGAGTTCTCCGCCGGCGGCCCGCTGACGCTGATCACCCCGAGCCGGACCGTGACCTACCGCGGCAAGCTGCGCTCGGCCTCGCCGAACAGCACCGGGAAGGGCCGCGACACCGTCAACGTGCTCTCCCTGGACAACTACCTCAAGGGCGTCGTGCCGCTGGAGATCCCCGCCTCGTGGAGCGCCGAGGCCGTGCGCGCCCAGGCCGTGGCCGCCCGCACCTACGCGGCGTACGAGCGGGCCCACCCGCTGGCGCCGCACTACGAGATCTGCGACACCACCTCCTGCCAGGTGTACGGCGGCCGGTCGGCCGAGCACCCGCTCTCCAACGCCGCGGTGGTCGCCACCGCGCAGCAGGTGCTCACCGTGGACGGCCAGCCGGCGTTCACCCAGTTCTCGGCCAGCAACGGCGGCTGGTCCTCGGCCGGCTCGGTGCCCTACCTGGCCGCCCGCGAGGACCCGTACGACGGCTGGGCCGGCAACCCGGTCCACGCCTGGCAGGTCACGGTCGGCGACCAGCGGATCGAAAACTCGTGGCCGGCCATCGGCAACCTCACCCGGCTGCTGGTCAACGGGCGCGATGGCAACGGCGAGTGGGGCGGCCGGGTCGCCACGATGACCTTCGTCGGCGACCAGGGTCAGGTCACCGTCTCCGGCGACCACGTGCGCACCGCGCTGGGCCTGCGCTCGACCTGGTTCACCTTCGAGGTGGTCTCCCCGAGCGCGCGCACGCAGATCTGGTGAAGCCACCGGCCCGCTCGGGGCCGGCGAGCCCGACGGCTCTGGCGAGCCGTCAGTCCTTCAGCTCACACATGACCTGACCGTTGGTGACGGTCGCGCCCACCTCGGCGGAAAGCCCGGTCACGGTGCCGGCCTTGTGCGCCTTCAGCGGCTGCTCCATCTTCATCGCCTCGATCACCACCACCACGTCGCCCTCGGCGACCGGCTGGCCCTCCTCGACCGCGATCTTGACCACGGTGCCCTGCATCGGGCTGGTCACGGCGTCACCGGAGGCCGCGGCCCCGGCCTTCTTGCCCGCGCTGCGCTTGGGCTTCTTGGCCGCGGGACCGGCGGTGGCCAGCCCACCCAGGCCGGCGGGCAGGACGACCTCGAGCCGGCGTCCGCCGACCTCGACGGTCACCTTCTGCCGCTCGACCGGCTCCTCGGCCTCGGCGCTCTCGCCGCCGTAGGGCTGGATCTGGTTGTCGAAGTCGGTCTCGATCCAGGACGTGTAGACCCCGAACCGCTCCCCGTCGCCGATGTACGCCGGGTCGTCGACGACCGCGGCGTGGAACGGGATCACGGTCGGCATCCCGTCGACGACGAACTCGGCCAGCGCCCGGCGCGAGCGCTCCAGCGCCTGGGTGCGGTCGCGCCCGGTGACGATCAGCTTGGCGATCAGGGAGTCGAAGTTGCCCGGGATGGTCTCGCCGGCGGTGTACCCGCCGTCCACGCGCACGCCTGGGCCGCTCGGCGGCTCCCACACCGACAGGGTGCCGGGGGCGGGCATGAAGTTGCGGCCGCCGTCCTCGGCGTTGATCCGGAACTCGATGGAGTGGCCGACGACCTCGGGGTCGTCGTACCCCAGCTCCTCGCCGGCGGCGATCCGGAACATCTCGCGGACCAGGTCCAGGCCGGTGACCTCCTCGGAGACCGGGTGCTCGACCTGCAGCCGGGTGTTGACCTCGAGGAAGGAGATCGTGCCGTCCTGGCCGACCAGGAACTCACAGGTCCCGGCGCCGACGTACCCGGCCTCCTTCAGGATCGCCTTCGAGGCGCCGTAGAGGATGTCCATCTGCGCCGACGACAGGAACGGCGCGGGCGCCTCCTCGACCAGCTTCTGGTGGCGGCGCTGCAGCGAGCAGTCGCGGGTGGAGACCACCACGACGTTGCCGTGCTGGTCGGCCAGGCACTGGGTCTCGACGTGCCGCGGCCGGTCCAGGTAGCGCTCCACGAAGCACTCGCCGCGACCGAACGCGCCGACCGCCTCACGCACCGCAGACTCGTACTGCTCGGCGACCTCGTCGAGCTCGCGGGCCACCTTCAGGCCGCGACCGCCGCCGCCGAAGGCGGCCTTGATCGCGATCGGGAGGCCGTGCTCCTTGGCGAACTCCACGACCTCCTCGGCACCCTCGACCGGGTCGGCGGTGCCCGCCACCAGCGGGGCGCCCACCTTCTGCGCGATGTGCCGGGCCTGGACCTTGTCGCCGAGGGCGTCGATCGCCGCCGGGGGCGGGCCGATCCAGATCAGCCCGGCGTCGAGGACGGCCTGGGCGAAGGAGGAGTTCTCGGCCAGGAACCCGTAGCCGGGGTGCACCGAGTCGGCGCCCGCCTGCTGGGCGATGGCGATGATCTTGCCGATGTCCAGGTAGCTCTCGGCCGGGGTGGAGCCGCCGAGCGCGTACGCCTCGTCCGCGAGCCGCACGAAGAGCGCGTCGCGGTCGGGGTCGGCGTACACCGCGACGCTGCCGATGCCGGCGTCCTTGCAGGCGCGAATCACGCGGACTGCGATCTCTCCGCGGTTGGCGATGAGGACCTTCTGCAAGCTCACTGGGGGCTCCTACCACGTCGGGGTGCGTCGACTCGCAGATTACTCGCCCGCCTCGGCGCCCCGGCGCGCGGCCTCCCTTGCGGACAGGCCGCCCGGACATCGGTGGCGAACCGAGGCGCCATTCCCGGTTAACAATCGCTAACCAACCCGGTTAGCATGGCCGGCATGACGTTCGAGCTATCCCGAGAGCACGAAGAGTTCCGCCGCAGCGTCCGCGACTTCGCCGAGGCCGAGATCGCGCCGTACGCCGCCGAGTGGGACCGCGCGCACCACTTCCCGGTCGACGTGGTGCAGAAGATGGGCGAGCTCGGCCTGATGGGGCTGACCGCCCCCGAGGAGTACGGCGGCGCGGGGATGTCGGGCGAGGACGGCGGCTTCACCAGCCTGTGCCTGGCGATCGAGGAGATCGGCCGCGTCGACCAGTCGATGGGCATCACCCTGGAGGCCGCGGTCGGGCTGGGCATCAACCCGATCCTCACCTACGGCACCGACGCGCAGCGCGCGCAGTGGCTGCCCGACCTGGTCTCCGGGCAGCGGCTGGCCGGCTTCGGGCTGACCGAGCCCGGCGCCGGCTCGGACGCGGGCGCCACCCGGACCCGCGCCGAGCTGGTCGGCGGCGAATGGGTCGTCAACGGGTCCAAGCAGTTCATCACCAACTCCGGCTCGGCCATCACCAGCCTGGTCACCGCCACCGCCCGCACCGGCGAGCGGGCCGACGGGCGGGCGGAGATCTCGGCGATCATGATCCCCTCGGGGACGCCCGGCTTCACCGCGGAGAAGAGCTACGACAAGCTCGGCTGGCACGCCTCGGACACCCACCCGCTGTCGTTCGAGGACGTGCGCGTCCCTGAGGAGAACCTGCTCGGCGAGCGCGGCCGCGGCTACGCCCAGTTCCTGGCCACCCTCGACGACGGCCGGGTAGCGATCGCGGCTCTGGCCGTGGGCGCCATCCAGGCCTGCCTGGACCTGAGCCTGAGCTACGCCGGCGAGCGGCAGACCTTCGGCGTGCCGATCGGGCGCAAGCAGGGGCTCGCCTTCCAGATCTCCGACCTGCAGGTGATGCTCGAGGCGAGCCGGCTGCTGACGTACAAGGCCGCGGCGATGAAGGACGCGATGGACGCCGGCCGGCCGGTCGGCACGAGTGCGTTCAAGCAGGCCGCCGCCATCGCCAAGCTCTACGCCACCGAGTCGGCGGTGACCGCCACGCGGATCGCCACCCAGGTCTTCGGCGGCTACGGCTTCATGGAGGAGTACCCCGTGGCGCGGCTGTACCGCGACGCCAAGGTGCTGGAGATCGGCGAGGGCACCTCGGAGGTGCAGCGGATGCTGATCGCCCGGGGTCTGGGCCTGCCTGTCGAGTGACGGAACCAGCGACGTCTAGCCTGTGCCCATGCCTGGGACGACGGGGGTGCGTAAGTTCGCCGGGGAGGTGGGCAAGTACCTCCTGGTGGGCGCGTTCTCCACGATCGTCGCCATGCTGCTCTTCAACGCCCTGGTGCACGGCTTCACCCGCGGCGGCGACCCGCCGCTGAACGCCCACCCCGAGCTGGCGTTCTTCCTCTCCAGCGTGGTCGGGATGGTGATCAGCTTCCGGGGCACCCGGGACTGGGCCTTCCGCACCCGCGGCGTCCGGCACCCCGACGGCGGGCGCACCGCCTTCGTGCTGATCAACCTGGTCACCATGCTGATCCCGATGGCGTTCCTGTGGTTCAACCGCAACGTGTTGGGCCTGGACGACCCGATCTCCGACAACATCTCGGCCAACGTGCTGGGGCTGCTGACCGCCAACGCGGTGCGGTTCGCCCTGTTCCGGCAGTACGTCTTCCCGCACCCGGAGTCGGTGCTGCGGCCCGACGGGGGTGAGCAGGCAGTTCAGCCGGCAGGGGAGTCCGCCCAGAGCTGCGGCCAGGAGTAGCCGAGCTCGCCGACCAGGTCGCGCAGCAGCGGCAGGCTGACCCCGACCACGTTGTGGTGGTCGCCCTCGATGCCGGTGACGAACGCGCCGCCCAGCCCGTCGACGGTGAAGGCGCCGGCGACCTGCAGCGGCTCGCCCGTGGCGACGTACGCCGCGATCTCGTCCTCGCTCAGCTCGGCGAAGTGCACCCGGGTGCTCGCGGTGGCCGCGGCGGCGCGCCCGGTCTCGGTCTCGGTCAGGCAGTGGCCGGTGTGCAGGACCCCGGTGTGCCCGCTCAGCTGCCGCCAGCGCTCGGTCGCCACCTCGGGCGTGCCCGGCTTGCCCAGCGCCTCGCCGTCCAGCTCCAGCACCGAGTCGCAGCCCAGCACGAGCGCGCCCTCGGGGACGGCCGGGTCGCCGAGGACGGCCGCGCACTTGAGCTCGGCCAGCTGCAGCGCGAGCTCGGCCGGCGGGAGGTCGGTGAGCTGGTCCTCGTCGACGCCGGAGACGATCACCGTCGGTTCGATCCCGGCGTTGCGCAGCGTCGAGAGCCGCGCAGGCGACGCCGAGGCCAGGACCAGCGGGACCCTCATAGCCGGGCCAGGGCGGCGCGCAGCGGGTCCAGCCCGATCGAGCCGAGGTCGAGGGCTTGGCGGTGGAAGCGCTTGAGGTCGAACTCCGAACCCTGCCGGGCCCTGGCCTCCTCGCGCGCCTCCAGCCAGATCCGCTCGCCCACCTTGTACGACGGCGCCTGACCCGGCCAGCCCAGGTAGCGGTTCACCTCGAACACGATCACCGCGTCGTCCATCCGGGAGTGCTGGCGCATGAACTCCAGCCCCAGCGCCGGGGTCCACCGCTCGCCGGGGTGGAAGCCGAACGGGTTGTCCGCGGGGATCTCCAGCTGGAGGTGCATGCCGATGTCGACCACCACGCGGGCCGCGCGCATCGCCTGCCCGTCCAGCATGCCCAGCCGGTCGGCGGGGTCGGCGAGGTAGCCGAGCTCGTCCATCAGCCGCTCGGCGTACAGGGCCCAGCCCTCGCCGTGGCCGCTGACCCAGCACATCAGCCGCTGCCACCGGTTCAGCGTGTCGGCCCGGTAGGCGGTCTGGGCGACCTGCAGGTGGTGCCCCGGCACGCCCTCGTGGAAGACCGTGGTGACCTCGCGCCAGGGCGCGAACCGGTCGATCCCGTCGGGCACCGACCACCACATCCGGCCCGGGCGGGTGAAGTCCTCCGAGGGGCCCGTGTAGTAGATGCCGCCGTCGTTGGTCGGGGCCAGGCAGCACTCGATCCGGCGGATCGGGTCGGGGATATCGAAGTGGGTGCCCGCCAGCTCCTCGATCGTGCGGTCGGCCAGCTCCTGCATCCACTCGCGGAATGCCTCCCGGCCCTCGATGTGCCGGGCCGGGTCGGCCTCCAACGCCGCCAGCGCCTCGGCCAGGGTGCCGTCGGGCACGATCCGGCCGGCCGTGCGGTCCATGTCGTCGGTGATCCGCTTGAGCTCGTGCCAGCCCCACTCGTAGGTCTCGGCCAGGTCGACCTCCGCCCCGAGGAAGTAGCGGGAGGCCAGGGCGTAGTGCTCGGCGCCGACCGCCTCGACCTGGCGGCCCTGGGGGGCCAGCTCCTCGGCGAGGAACGTGCCGAAGCCGGCGAACGCCTCGGTGGCGGCGGCCGCGTGCGCGTCGAGCCGGCTGCGCAGCGGGCCGTCGGCCGGGATGCCGGCCGACTCGCTGCGCGCGGCGAGTCCGCCGAAGAAGCCGGGCCCGGAGCCCGCGGCCGCGGTCCACCGCTCTACCTGGACGGCGACCTCGGCGTACTGCCGGGCGGCGACCACCCGACCCTCGGCCGCCTCCTGGCGCAGGGTCTCCCGGTAGCCGTCGACGGCGGCGGGCACCGCGGCGATCCGCGCGTCGATCGCCTCCCACGCGGCGTCGCCGTCGGTGTCCATCAGGTCGAAGACCTGGCGGATGGCGTGCAGCCCGCTGGAGAGCACGGAGAGCTGGCAGCGCTCGTAGCCGGCCTCGGAGAGCTCCCGCTCCAGCCCCAACCGCTCCACGAAGGCGTCCTTGGCCACCTGCTCGCGCTCGTCGCTGGGCTCCGCCGCGATCGCGGCGGCCAACGCCGAGGTGGTCAGCTCCTCGCGGGCGCCGAAGCCGTCGGGGGACAGGTCGGTGAGCTGGTCCTCGTGGCCGGCGATGCCGAAGTACGTCGCCGCGATCGGGTCGAGGGCGGCGTACTGCTCCAGGTAGCGGTCGGAGATCTCGTCGACGGGTCGCGGCTCAGTCATCCTGCGACCCTAGCGGCGGGGTGGGCGGCCCAGTGAGCGGCCCAGTGGACGGCCAGTGGACGGCAGGGATCAGCGCGGCAGCCCGCTGGCGCGCCACCCGCCGGGTCCGTTCGGCAGGGTCAGGCGCACCCCGCGGCGGTGCGAGGACCACTCCGAGGCCACCCGCCGGGCGGGCGCGGCGCCGCCGCCAAGGCTGGCGAAGACCGCGACGACAGCGGCGATCTCCTCCGCGGTGGCGTCGGAGTTGATGACGCGCAGCAGCGGCTCGCTCACAGCGGGATGTTCCCGTGCTTCTTGGCCGGCAGGGTCTCGCGCTTGGAGCGCAGCAGCCGCAGCGCCCGGACCACCTCGGCGCGGGTCTCGCGCGGGGCGATCACCGCGTCGACGTACCCACGCTCGGCGCCCAGGTAGGGGTTGGCCAGCTTGTCGTCGTACTCGGTGACCAGCTCGGCCCGGCGGGCCTCGGGGTCGTCGGCGTGCTTGAGCTCGTTGCGGTAGAGGATGTTGACCGCGCCCTGGGCGCCCATGACGGCGATCGAGGCGCTCGGCCAGGCCAGGTTGATGTCGGCGCCGAGGTGCTTGGAGCCCATCACCACGTAGGCGCCCCCGTAGGCCTTGCGGGTGATCACCGTGACCAGCGGCACCGTGGCCTCGGAGTAGGCGTAGATCAGCTTCGCGCCGCGGCGGATGATGCCCATGTACTCCTGGTCGGTGCCCGGCAGGAAGCCCGGCACGTCGACGAAGGTGAGCACCGGCACGTTGAACGCGTCACAGGTACGCACGAACCGGGCCGCCTTCTCCGAGGCGTCGATGTCGAGGGTGCCGGCGAACTGCATCGGCTGGTTGGCCACCACGCCGACCGGCCGCCCCTCGACCCGGCCGAAGCCGATCACGATGTTGGGGGCGAAGACCGGCTGGACCTCCAGGAACTCCTCGTCGTCCAGGACCGCCTTGATCACGTCGTGCATGTCGTAGGGCTGGTTGGGAGAGTCGGGGATCAGGGTGTCCAGGGTCCGGTCCAGGTCCGTGGGCTCCAGGTCGGCGACGTCGTCGAAGGTCGGCAGCTCGTCGAGGTTGTTGGCCGGCAGGTAGGACAGCAGCGCCTTCACGTACTCGATGGCGTCCTCCTCGTCCGGCGCCATGTAGTGGGCGTTGCCGGACTTGGTGTTGTGCGTGCGGGCGCCGCCGAGCTCCTCCATCGAGACGTCCTCGCCGGTGACCGTCTTGATCACGTCGGGGCCGGTGATGAACATCGCCGAGGTCTTGTCGACCATGATCGTGAAGTCGGTGACGGCGGGCGAGTACACGTGGCCGCCGGCGCAGTTGCCCATGATCAGGCTGATCTGCGGGATCACGCCGCTGGCGTGCACGTTGCGCTTGAAGATCTCCCCGTACAGGCCCAGGGAGACCACGCCCTCCTGGATCCGGGCGCCGGCGCCCTCGTTGATGCCGACGATCGGGGCGCCGGTCTTGATCGCCAGGTCCATGACCTTGCAGATCTTCTCGCCGTACACCTGGCCCAGCGAGCCGCCGAAGATGGTGAAGTCCTGGCTGAACACGCAGACCGGGCGACCGTCGACGGTGCCGTAGCCGGTGATGACGCCGTCGCCGTACGGGCGGCGCTTCTGCAGCCCGAAGTTGGTCGAGCGGTGCCGCGCCAACGCGTCGAGCTCCACGAAGCTGCCCTCGTCGAAGAGCATCTCGATCCGCTCACGCGCGGTCTTGCGGCCCTTGGCGTGCTGCTTCTCGATCGCCTTGGCACCGGCGGCCTGCACCGCCTCCTCGCGCCTGCGCTCCAGGTCAGCGAGCTTGCCCGCTGTGGTGTGGATGTCGATCTCGGGCTGCGTGCTCTTCTCGGCGCTCACCGGTGGTCTCTCCTCGGCTCGGCAGGTGGGGCGGAGTCGTGATCCGACTCGGCGTGAGCCAATCTAGTCCCCATGTCCGACGCTCCTGCACCTCGCCCAGCACTCGACCCGCACCGCCTCGCCGCCCTGCCCGCCCCGTTGCGGGTGGAGATCAACGAGGCGACCCCCTCCACCAACGCGCTGGTGGCGGCTCGAGCCAAGGCCGGGGAGCCCGCCGGGCTCGTCGTGGTCACCGAGCACCAGACCGCCGGCCGCGGCCGGCTGAACCGGGTCTGGGAGACGCCGCCGCGCGTGGCGCTGACCTTCTCGGTCCTGGTGCGCCCCGACGTGCCGCTCGTCGACTGGACCTGGCTGCCGCTGCTGACCGGGTACGCCGTCCAGGCGGCCGTGGCCGACCGGGTGCCCGAGGTCACGTTGAAGTGGCCCAACGACCTGCTGGTCGGCGACCTCAAGCTGGCCGGCATCCTGCTCGAACGCGTCGAGAGCCCGGTCGGGCCGGCTGCGGTGCTCGGGATCGGGCTGAACGTCAACCAGACGGAGGCCGAGCTGCCGGTGCCGACCGCGACCTCGCTGCGCCGCGAGCTGGGCTTCGACGTCGACCGCACCGACCTGCTGGTGCAGGTGCTGGGGTCGCTGCACGCCCTGCAGCCGCTGCTGCACCGCACCGGGGAGCTTCGGGCGGCGTACAGCGCGGTCTGCTCCACGCTGGGCCGCACCGTCGAGGTGCACCTGCCCGACGGCCAGGTCACGGTGGCCGAGGCGATCGACATCGACGCGCACGGCTCCCTGGTGTTGGCCGGCGACGAGGGCACGACGGTCCTCAGCGCCGGGGATGTGGTGCACGTACGGCCCTTGGAGTGACATGATCGACCCGTGCCTGGTAACCAGAACCTGCTCAACGAGGGCGAGTACGTGGTCATCGAGACCCACACTCACTTCAAGGCCCTGTTCGGCGCTGCCCTGATCGGCCTGCTGATCCTGGCGGGCGCGATCACGCTGACCGTCATCGGCAGCGGGGCCGTGGTGATGGTGGCCTGGGGGGCGGCAGCGCTGCTGGCCCTGTGGTTCGTGCTGCGACCGATCCTGATCTGGATGAACACCACCTACACCTTCACCAACCGGCGCTTCATCTCCCGCTCGGGGATCATCGCCAAGGAGGGCCGCACGATCCCGCTCAACCGGATCAGCGGTGTGGACTTCGAGATCGGTGTGATCGACCGGATCTTCGGGTGCGGCACCCTGATCGTCTCCGACGCCAGCACCGAGGGCCGGGTCGAGGTCCGCGACATCCCCAACGTCGAGGAAGTCCAGCTGAAGGTGGCCGAAGAGCTGCACCGCCGCGCCAGCCGCTCCGACGATGGCTCCTGACCGCCCGCCCAGCCGCAGGGAGCTCGAGCAGTCGATCCTGGGGGACGCACCCGAGTTCACCGCGGTCGAGGTGGCCTCGGAGGCCGGGGTCACCATCGACCAGGTGCGACGCCTGTGGCGCGCGCTGGGGTTCCCGGAGGTGCACCAGGAGGCGTTCTTCACCCCCTCCGACGTCGAGGCGGTCGGCCGCGTCTTCTCCTTCGTCGACAGCGGCGCCATCGACTTCGACATGGCCGTCATGCTGACCCGGGCGCTGGGGCAGACCATGTCCCGGCTCGCGGACTGGCAGGTGGCCACCCTGGTGGGCCGGGTCGAGGAGCTCGAACAGGGGGAGGAGGCCACCGGCAGCCGGATGGGCTCCGCGCTGCGCCTGGTCGACGAGGTGAACCCGGCGTTCGAGATCCTGTTGACCTACGCCTGGCGCCGGCACCTGGCCGCCGCGGTGGCGCGCGTCGAGGCGCTGGGCGCGACCGAGGAGGACCTGCACACCACCCACGTGACCGTCGGCTTCGCCGACATCGTGCACTTCACCGCCCTGTCCAACAAGCTCGACGACGAGGGCATCGGCGACCTGGTGGAGGTCTTCGAAGCCCGCTGCCACGACGTGGTCTCCAACGCCGGTGGGCGGGTGATCAAGTCGATCGGCGACTCGGTGCTCTTCGTCAGCGACAACGCCGAGCGGGCGCTGGAGATCTGCGAGGGGATCATCACGGTGATCGGTCGCGACCCGCGGATGCCCGACGTACGCCTGGGGTTGGCCTCGGGCTCGGTGGTGACCCGCATGGGCGACGTGTTCGGGCCGGCGGTCAACCTGGCCGCCCGGATGACGGCGGTCGCTCGCCGCAACCGGATCATCGTGGACCACGCCACCGCGGACCTGCTGCCCGAGGGGCAGTTCGACACCCGGGTGCTGCCGGCCCGGCCGGTGCGCGGGTTCGGGTTGGTCGAACCGGTGGCGGTACGCCGGCACTGATCGGTCCGCCAGAGCGGCCACGCGGGCTCCGCGAGTCCTGGGCGATGCTGGTCTGGACCACATCGGCCCGGTGCGCCCATTCCGCCGCGCGGACCCCGGATCTTTTCTACCGTCGGGTCCGTGATCGCGGTCCAGGACGTACTCGTCGACCCCGTGGCGCGCAGGGTCTGGCGCGGCGGGGACGAGGTCGTGCTGTCCCGCATGGAGTTCGATCTCCTGCACGCGCTGATCACGCGGGCCGGCGAGGTGGTCACCCGCGACGACCTGATGCGTCGCGTCTGGGGCGCCTCCTTCTACACCTCGTCGAAGACCATCGACGTGCACCTGGGCTGGGTTCGCCGCAAGCTCGGCGACGACAGCCGCAACCCCACCCTGATCAGCACCATCCGCGGCCGGGGCCTGCGGTTCGAGCAGCCGACGGCGGCCGTCGCTGGGGTGGAGACCTTCGGTTCCTAGCCGGCGCTCCGAGCGGGTCCGGTCGAGCGGATAGGGTTGCGCGCGTGTCGGACCAGCTCGCCCCCACCCTGGCCGTCATCGGCGGCGGCCAGCTGGCCCGGATGATGGCCCAGCCGGCCATCGCGCTGGGCCTGCCGCTGCGGCTGCTGGCCGAGGCCGAGGGCGTCTCGGCCGCCCAGGTGATCGTCGACCACCAGGTCGGTGACTACCGCGACCTGGAGGTGCTCCGGCAGGTCACCGAGGGCTGTGCGGTGGTGACCTTCGACCACGAGCACGTGCCGACCGAGCACCTGCATGCGCTGGCCGAGGCCGGGATCGCCGTGCGCCCGGGGCCCCAGGCCCTGGTGCACGCCCAGGACAAGGCGGTGATGCGCGCCCGGCTCGACCGCCTCGGGGTGCCCTCGCCCCGGCACGCGGTGGTGACCTCGGTCGCCGAGGTCGACGCCTTCGGCTACCCGTGCGTGCTCAAGACCACCCGCGGCGGCTACGACGGCAAGGGCGTGTGGGTGGTGCGCGGGCCCGGGGACGCCGCCGAGCCGTTCGCGGTGGCCCAGGCCTCGGGCGTGGACATCCTGGCCGAGGAGCTGGTGGACTTCCGGCGCGAGCTGTCCGCCCTGGTGGCGCGTTCGCCCAGCGGCCAGGCCGCGGCGTACCCGGTGGTCGCCTCCACCCAGGTGGACGGGATCTGCAGCGAGGTGATCGCGCCGGCCCCCGACCTGGACCCGGCCCTGGCCGGGGCGGCCCAGCAGGTGGCGCTCACCATCGCCGGAGCCCTGGACGTCACGGGCATCCTGGCCGTGGAGCTGTTCGAGACCACCGACGGCCGGGTGCTGGTCAACGAGCTCGCGATGCGCCCGCACAACACCGGTCACTGGACCCAGGACGGCGCGGTCACCTCGCAGTTCGAGAACCACCTGCGGGCGGTGCTGGACCTGCCACTGGGCTCCCCGGCGCCGCGGGCCCGGTGGAGCGTGATGGTCAACATCCTCGGTGGGGAGCGGGATGCCGGTCGGCTCTACGACGGCTTCGCGCACGTGATGGCCCGCGACCCGCAGCTGCGGGTGCACCTGTACGGCAAGCAGTGGCGGCCCGGGCGCAAGGTGGGACACGTCAACGCCTACGGTGACGACCTCGACGACTGTCTGGCCCGGGCCCGCCACGCGGCCGCCTGGTTCCGAGGCGACCTGGGAGATGAGAGTGAGTGAGATGACCGAAACCTCCGCTGGACGACCTGCCGAGGGCACCCGAGTCGGCATCGTCATGGGGTCGGACTCGGACTGGCCGGTGATGCAGGCGGCCGCCGAGGCGCTGACCGAGTTCGGCGTGGCCTTCGAGGCGGACGTGGTCTCGGCGCACCGGATGCCCCAGGAGATGCTCGACTACGGCCGCACGGCCGCCGACCGGGGGCTGTCGGTGCTCATCGCCGGTGCCGGGGGCGCCGCACACCTGCCGGGCATGCTCGCCGCGGTGACCGTGCTGCCCGTGATCGGGGTTCCCGTTCCGCTGGCGAACCTGGACGGCCTGGACTCGCTGCTCTCCATCGTGCAGATGCCCGCCGGCGTGCCGGTGGCCTGCGTCTCGATCGGGAATGCCCGCAACGCCGGGCTGCTCGCGGTTCGCATCCTGGCCACCCAGGACCCGGCGCTGGCCGACCGGATGGCGGCCTTCCAGGACGACCTGCGCGACCAGGCGCACACCAAGGGCCAGGTGGTCCGCGAGGCCGCGACGCCGCGGGTCAAGCTCGGGTTCTGATCGGGTTTCTGGCCGGGCCTCTGACCAGTTTCAGGGGGCGCAGGAGGCCACGGCGTCGACGATGAAGTCGCGGACCTCGTCGTGGTTGGCGACCAGCTGGCGGCTGTGGTCCTCGGTGTCCACGGCGAGCTCCCGCACCTGCTGACCCTGGGCCGCGGCCTGGGCCGCCAGGTGGGCGGCGTTCTGGTCGACCCCGGCGTTGCGCGACTCCCAGGTCACCCAGGTGGTCGCCGGCAGCGGCGACGGGTTGGTGCCGTCCACCCGGCCGGAGCCGTCACCTGAGGTCAGGACCGGGGAGATCGACACCACGGCGCACGGCGCGGGCTCGAGCAGCGGCAGGCTGGCGAACATCACCGAGTTGCCCATCGAGGAGGCCACCAGCACCACCTCGTCGACCCCGTCCGCGCGCAGGAGCTCCACGGCCTCGGACAGGTCCTCGGGCTCGCGAACCAGCCGTTGGTCGCCGGGGGAGGAGCCGCGTCCGCGCCGGTCGAAGAGCAGCACGCGGGTGCCGGTCGCCTCGGCGGTCTCCTCGGCCCACTCCAGCCAGTGGCACAGCGTCTGCGAGGCCCCCTGGCGCAGCACCACTCCGGTCCTGGCCTCCGGGTCGCCGACCACCGCCGCCCCAAGCCGCTGCCCGTCGGAGGCGGTCCAGGTCAGCCGCTCGGCGGTGTCCGGGACGTCGTCGCCGCACTGCTCGGCCAGCGGCGTCTCGGGGTCGAACGTGCGCTGCAGCTGCCACCACAGCCAGGCCCGCGGGCCGATCCACACCGCTCCGGCGGCCAGCACGACGACGAGGACCGCGCCGATCAGGGCGCCCCGACGCATCAGCGCCTGCGCCACTCGATGGCCGGACAGGTGTCCATCACCATGGGGACGCCCGCGGCCTGCGTGCGGGCGAACGCCTCGTGGTCCACCACCCCCAGCTGGAACCAGACGGCTTTGGCGCCGATCGCCACCGCCTCGTCGGCGAACTGCCCGGCCGCCTCGGAGCGGCGGAACACGTCGACCACGTCGATCCCGAACGGCACGTCGGCCAGCGCGGCGTACCCCTGCTCGCCCAGCACCGTGGGCGCGTCGGGGTGGATCGGCACGATCCGCTTGCCGCGCTCCTGCAGCAGCCGCGCGATCGAGTACGCCGTCCGGCTCGGGTCGCCGGAGAGCCCCACGACCGCCCAGGTGTCGCACTCATCGAGCATGAAGTCGATGTGGTCGGGGTTGAGCCAGGGCACGGTCATGGCCTCGAACCTAGCGCGCGGTTCGCGCCGGGCGCGGGTTGCGAGGATGGCGCCGCCCCACCGCTGTCGGCCGGGGTTCGGTCTCCGCTCCGCCGGACCCGTAACCTTCTCGTTGATACCGGCCGAACAAGGAAGTCACCCGCCCATGAGCAAGTCGTCGCGAGCCAAGACCGAGCAGATGCGCGCAGAGCGCGAGGAGGCAGCCCGCAAGCAGCAGTCGCGTCGGCGCCTGGTCGCCATCCTGGGCGGGCTGGTGATCCTGGTCCTGATCGGGGCGATCGCGTGGGTCGCGGTCGACGCCGCCAAGAGCAACGACGACTCACCGGGCAACGGCAGCGGTGAGCTGGTGATCCCGAACAACCTGAACGGCGACGGTGCCATCCCCGTCGGCGATGACTCCGCGCCGGTGGAGGTGGAGATCTACTTCGACTACATCTGCCCGGCCTGCGGCGCCTTCGAGCTGGCCAACGGGGCCGAGCTCGACCGCCTACTGGAGGACGGCTCGATCCACCTGGCCCTGCGTCCCATCGCCTTCCTGGACAAGTTCTCCAGCGGCACCGAGTACTCCACCCGGGCGGCCAACGCGATGGCCACGGTGATCGACGGTGCGCCGGAGGCGGTGTGGGACTTCCACGGCGCGATGTACGTCGACCAGCCGGCCGAGGGCAGCGAGGGCCGCACGGACGAGGAGATCGCGGAGATCGCGCTGGAGGCCGGCGTACCCCAGGAGGTCGTGGACCGGTTCGAGGACCAGACCTTCGTGCCCTGGGTGGTCAAGGTCACCGACGAGGCCTTCGAGAGCATCGACGGCACCCCCACGGTGCGCCTGGACGGCGAGGACTTCGAGGGCGACGTCTACACCCCGGGTCCGCTCACGGAGGCGATCGAGGCGAAGCTGTGAGCCAAAGCCTCGACGAGGCGGCTCTCACTGCGACCGAGCCGTGGGCCGAGGGTGGTCGACTCAACCGGCTGCGGCACAGCAACACCACCATCTGGGTGACGATGCTCGTCGCCTCGCTGGCCAGCCTCTACGCCTCCTTCGTGCTCTCCATCGACGCGATCCGGCTGGCCGAGGACCCCAACGCCGACCTGGGCTGCAACATCAACGCGGTGATCAGCTGCGGCACAGTAGGCGCCTCCTGGCAGTCCTCGCTGCTGGGCTTCCCCAATGCCTTCCTGGGCCTGGTGGCCGAGCCGGTGGTGATCACGATCGCGGTGGCCAGCCTGGGCGGGGTCAAGTTCCCGCGGTGGTTCATGATCGCGGCTCAGGCGGTCTACACGATCGGTGTGCTCTTCGCCTACTGGCTCTTCCAGCAGGCGATGTTCGAGATCGGCGCGCTGTGCCCGTGGTGCCTGCTGGTCACGGTGGCCACCACGCTGGTGTTCTTCGAGATGTCGCACGTCAACATCCGCGACGGCAACCTGCCGCTGCCGGGCCGGTTGAAGGGCGTGGCGCAGGCCGCCGTACGCAGCAACCTGGACCTGGTGCTGGTCATCGTCTGGCTGCTGCTGATCGCCCTGACCGTGGTCGCCAAGTACGGCACGGCGCTGTTCGCCTAGGTGCCCCAGATGTCGACCTCAGTGCCGTCGTCAGGGGGGCCGCACCGCTCTGACCCCGCCCCGGACGCCACGTCGTACCGGCGACGTCAGCTCCTGTTCGTCGCGGTGCTGCTGGTGCTGCTGGGCGGTGTCGACCTGCTGCTGATGGACCAGGAGTCCTGGACGGTGGCGGTCGCCGTGCTGGCCGCGGTGCTGTTGGCCATGCTGGCGCGCGCCGCCGGCCTGGACGCCGCGGACCTCGGACTGAGCCGGGAGCGGTTGGCCGACGGCCTGCGGGTCGGCGGGGTGCTGTCGGCGCTGGTGCTGGCCGGCATGGTGGTGGCGACCCAGATCCCCGCGCTGGCCTCGGCATTCCACGACGAGCGCACCCCCGACGAGCTGGTCCCGATGCTGGTCAAGGTCGGGCTGGTGATCCCGCTGCGCACGGTGCTGCTGGAGGAGCTGGCCTTCCGGGGGGTGCTGTGGGGGTGGCTGGCCAAGACCCGCGGCGAGCCGGCGGCCGTGGTGGGCAGCTCGCTGGCCTTCGGGCTGTGGCATGTGCCGCCGGCGCTGGTCGTGCTGAAGACCAACGACGCCTTGAGCACCACCACCGCCCTGGGCAGCGCGCTGGTGATCGGCGGCATCGTGGCGGGTACGGCGACCGCGGGCCTGCTGTTCGCCGAGCTGCGGCGGCGTACCGGCAGCCTGGCGGCGCCGGCCCTGCTGCACTGGACGGTCAACTCCGCGGGCACCGTGGCCAGCTACCTGCTGCGGTAGCGGACACGGGAGCGGACCGAAGTCGGGGTCCAGCGCCGAGGCGCGGGCGGGCGCTACGGTGCTCCCATCCCCTTCCCCTTGTTGATGATGAGGTTGTCATGACGTCGTTGCGCCGCGTTGCACTCCCTGCCCTGACCGTCGCCGCCACCCTGCTGCTTGCGTCCTGCGCCGACGACACCGCCGTGGACCGCGACGACCTGGAGAACGAGACCTTCGTCTCCACCTCGGTCACCGGTCGCGACCTCGTCGCCGGCAGCAGCATCCAGCTCACCTTCGACGGCGACACCCTGGCGATCAAGGCCGGCTGCAACACGATGAGCTCGAAGTGGGAGCTGAAGGACGGCAAGCTCGCCTGGAGCGGGGTGCCCATGCAGACCAAGATGGCCTGCGAGCAGGAGCTGATGGACCAGGACGCCTGGCTCGTCGAGCTCTTCACCGAGGGGCTGACCGCCAGTGACCCCGAAGGCAACGTCGACCTGGTCCTGGAGGCCGGTGACGTGCGCATCGAACTCGACGAGAAGGACTGACCATGATCCGAATCCTCATCCGTGCCCTGGTGTTCCTCGGGTCGGCGGCCCTCGGGCTGCTGGTCGCCTCGCTGGTGTTGGAGGACTTCCACGTCGGCGCCAGTGGCTTCCTGATCTCGGTGGCCATCTTCGCCGGCGTGCAGAGCATCATCGCGCCGTTCCTGATGAAGTTCACCGCCCGCAACGCCGCGGCCTTCCTGGGCGGGGTGGGCCTGCTCGCCACCTTCGTCTCGCTGCTGGTGACCAGCATGGTGGGTGACTCGCTCGAGATCGATGGCGGCGCCTCCACCTGGATCGCGGCCACGGTGATCGTGTGGCTCGCCACCGCGATCGCCACCCTGGTGCTGCCCTTCCTGCTGGTGAAGTCCGGGGTCAACGCGGCCCGGGACCGCGCCCAGAACTGAGCAGCCGAGCCGGCCTCGCTCGGCCCTAGGTGACTAGCGGGCGAGCGGGGCCAGCTTCTCGCGCAGCTCCTCGAGCTGCTCGAGATCCCAGCCGACCGGCCGCAGGATGGCGTACCAGGCCGATAGCGGCTGGGTGCCGTACTTGTGCCCGTGGTTCTCGTCGAAGTTGTTGCTGACGCCCATGTCCAGGGCCAACTGCAGGAACGTCGTGACCGGCGTCCACTCGATGTAGGGGTTGACCGCCGGGTCCAGCGGCTCCTCCAGCCAGTCCGGCTCGTGGAGCGCGCTGTCCCAGTCCCACCAGACGATCGGGTCGTCGGCCTGCTGCAGGAAGACCGAGTGGGCCCGGTCGCCCTGCATCACGGCCGTGAAGTCGCCGGGCCGGTTCACGAACACGAAGTCCTCGCCCTCGCCGACCACCGGCCGGATCTGCAGAGACCCGGACTTGCGGATCTTCTCGGCCTCACGGCGCAGGTGCATGGTCTCGGGGGGGCCGACCCAGACCGCGCCGTCCACCCGTTCCTTGCTGTCGGCCAGGCTGTCGAAGACCTTCGAGCCCCCGAAGGAGCCCAGGCTCTCGCCGCCGATGTAGAGCGTCGGCGCGTCGGACCCCTCCTCGGCGGCCCGCTGCTCGATCGCCTCGAAGAGCGCGGTGGCCGAGTCCCCGGCCGCCTCCGCCTCGGAGAGGAAGGCTAGGGGGCTGGGCAGGTGCGAGTACTGCACCGCCACCGTCGCCACGTCGCCGTCGTGGAAGTACTCCACGGGCTGCACGATCTGCTCGTTGATCCACCCGGTGCCCGTCGGGACGATCACCAGCAGCGCCTCGCGCTCGAAGGCGCCGAACCGCTCCAGCTCGGCCATCGCCAGGTCGACGCGCTCGTCGATGGTGTCGGCCGACGCGCGCCCGACGTACACCCGGACCGGCTCGGTCACCTCACCGGTGGCGAACTCGGCCAGGTCCTCGGTGGTGGCCCCCCGGGTCAGGAACCGGCGCCCCTCGTGACCGGCCTCGGCCCACTCGATCTCCGACTCCGGACCGCCGGAGCGCACGGACGACGTGGGCGGATCCGGGGCCTTGTCGAGGTTCAGGTCGCGCCCGGAGAACGCCGCATTGGCGTTGTCGAGCGTGCGCTGGAGCACGAAGTTGTTCAGCGAGGCGAGCACCGCCCAGCCGACCAGGATCAGGGCGAGGCCGCCGGCGATCCAGGCGGGTACCACCAGCGCGCCCACCCGGGTGGTCCGCTTCCAGATGAACTTGAGCAGGCTGCCGATCATGAACAGCACCAGCGCCACCGCGGCCGCGAGCAGCACGGTGCCGAAGAAGACGTACCAGAACGAGGCCCGCTCGTAGCCCAGGCGGTCCCAGGTCCAGCGGTGCTCCGGGACGGCGATCGCGCTGGCGATCACGGCGTAGGCGACCACTGCAGCCCCGAGCACCAGGCGGACCCTCTTGTCGGTCTGCGGGCTGAAGCCGCGCAGTCCCGGCGCGAAGCGCTTGCGCAGGTAGACGGCGAACCGGGTCAGGCCCAGGCCGATCGCGTAGCCCAGCGCGATCGAGACCCCGGCCAGCACCCCCTGGTACAGCCAGGAGCGGACCAGGAGCGAGGGGGCCAGCGACTGAGCGTAGAACCAGACGGCGAGGACCGAGCCCAGCAGGCACGGCCGACGCAGCATCCGCAGCCACAGCGGCTCCCGACCGCCCTCGCGATGACCAGGGCTCTCATCGCCGGGGGGCGCTGCGTCGCCGGTGGGGGAGGGGACAGTCATGGGATACCTACTCCTGAAGAAGCGTTCGCGGCGAGGGCCGTGCCCGTCCACCGGGTGCGAGGCTACACGGGCGGCTGGGGGGATCTGTCAGAGTTGGGGCGTGCGCACCCTGGGCAACATCCTCTGGTTCATCCTCGCCGGCTTCTGGCTCGCTCTGGGCTATGTGATCGCCGGCCTGATCGCCTTCATCCTGATCATCACCATCCCCTTCGGCATCGCCTCGTTCCGGTTGGCCGGCTTCGTGGTGTGGCCGTTCGGCCGCACCGTGGTGTGGCAGCGAGACGCCGGGGTCGCCTCGCTGATCGGCAATATCGTGTGGATCATCTTCTTCGGCTGGGAGCTCGCGCTGATCCACGTCATCGCCGGCGCGCTGCTGTTCGTGACCATCATCGGCATCCCGTTCGGCATCGCCTGCTGGAAGATGGTGCCGTTGGCCCTGATGCCGTTGGGTCGCCAGGTGGTGCCGATCCACGAGGTGGAGTACGACCCGTACGGAGTGCCCCACGCCCGCTGACGCACCCGGCGACGCACCCGGCGCGCCGTCGGTGCACGGCCGGTAGGCTGAGCGGCGATGGACGCAGGTGCGCTGGCTCCCGTCCCCAGCCGCCTCATGGTCTGGGGACGCGCCGTCGTGCTCGGGGCCGCCGTCCTGGGCACGGGTGTCGCCTCGCACGTCGCCGGGGGCGGCTACCTGCCCGGTGCGTGGGCGCTGGTGGCGCTGTTCGCGCTGACCGCATGGGTCGCCTCGAGGTTGCTCACGGTGCGCGCCACCCCGCTCGGCCTGGTGGCCCTGGTGGTGGCCGGGCAGACCGCGGTGCACGCGGCACTGAGCGTGTTCGCCGGTCACCGGGGCGCCCCCGGGTTGACCGCGGCACCCGCGTCGACTGGCATGTCGACGGGCCTGCCGACGAGCACGCCGATCAGCGACGTGCCCCGTACCGGCGCCCTGCACGACCTGTACGCCGCGAGCCTGGCCGGCTCGGCCCACGACGCCGCGATCGGCTCCCACTCCTCCGGGTTGGGCGGAGGCTGGGTGAGCCACCAGCTGGATCACCTCGTTGCGCAGGGCCCGGCCATGGTGCTGGCCCACCTCGGCGGCGCGGTCGCCCTGGCCCTGTTCCTGGCGGTTGGTGAGGGCGCGCTGTGGCGCCTGCTGCTGGTGGTCGCGGCGCGGCGTCATGTCCAGCTCTCGACCTGGCGCCTGGTGCTGGCCGCGGCCGCCGTACGCCGCGGGCTGCAGGCCGCGCCGGACCGGATCGGCCGCCCCGCCCTGCCCCAGCGGCCCAGCCAACGCCTCTGCTTCCGGGTCCCGCGGTATCGCGGCCCACCGGCTCTCCTCGCCGCCTGACCCCGTCGGGGTTCGGGCCAGCCAGCCCCGGACGACCTGGTCCGGCGGCTCACCCACCCCGCAGATCCTGAGGAGAACCATGAACAACGCTCGATCTACCCGCCCGGCCACACGCTCTGCCCATCGGCGTGCCAATCGTCGGGCCCCCCGACTGGCCGCCGCCCTGCTGGCCCTCGGCCTCGCGGGGGCCCTTGCGGGCTGCGGCACCGAGAGCGACGACCCCGTCGCCGACCCGACCCAGTCCGCCGCCACCGACGCCCCGTCGGCCGTCCTGACCGTGCAGGACCCGTGGGTGCGGGCCACCACTGGCACCGAGGACCCGTCCATGTCAGCCGCCTTCATGACGCTGACCAACGACGGTGAGAGCGACCTCACGGTCACCGGAGCCAGCTCCCCGGTCGCCGGCATGGTGCAGTTGCACGAGATGGCGATGGTGGAGGGCGAGATGGTGATGCGCGAGGTCGAGGACGGCATCGTGCTCGAGCCCGGTGTGGGGCAGCTGCTCCAGCCCGGCGGCATGCACGTCATGCTGATGGAGCTCACCGACGAGCTCGCCCCGGGCGACGAGGTCGAGTTCACCCTCGAGCTCTCCGACGGCTCCGAGGTCGAGGTCACCGCCCCGGTCAAGGAGTTCACCGAGGAGGAGGGTCACTACCACTCGCCGGGCACCGACGAGGACCACTCGCACGAATGACACGACACCAATGACACCGCACGAATGACACCGCACCCATGACGGACGAACACGGCTCCCAGCTCGACGAGCCGACCCCGGAGGCGCCGGAGGCCGCCTCCGGGGTGGGCCGTCGCGGGTTCCTGGGCTACGTCGGCACCGCCCTGGCCGGGGCGGCCGTCGGCGTGGGCGCGGGGGTGGCCGGGGCGGCCGCCGTACGGGACGAGCAGCAGGCGCCGGACGGCTCAACGGGCACCGGGGACGCGACCCCGGCGGCCACCGGCCGCACCATCTCGGCCCACGGCCCGCACCAACCCGGGGTCGCCAGCCACCCGCCGGCGGTCGCCGAGGTGGTGGCGCTGGACCTGCGCGCGGACCTGCTGGGCGCCCACGATCGCGGCGACCTGGGCCGGCTGCTGCGGATCTGGACCGGTGACGTGGAGGCGCTGACGGCCGGGCGCGGCGCCCCCGGCGACAGCGCCCCGTGGCTCTCCAGCGCCGGCGCCGACCTGACCGTCACGGTGGGCCTGGGCCCGCGGATGCTGGGGGAGGCCTGGGGGATCGCCGAGCCCGAGGGTTTCGGCACGGTGCCCGCGATGCGGCACGACCGGCTGCGCACCGAGTGGTCCGGCGGCGACCTGCTGCTGCTGGTCGCCGGTCGCGACGGCACCACCGTCGGCCACGCCGTACGACGGTTGGTCGCCGACGCCGGGCCGTTCGCCACGCTGCGCTGGCGCCAGCAAGGCAACTGGAACGGGGTCGACGCGCAGGGTCAGGCGATCACGGGTCGCAACCTCTTCGGGCAGGTCGACGGCTCGGGCAACCCACCAGTCGGCTCCGACCTGTTCGAGACCACGGTGTGGATCGACCAGGGCCCGTGGGCCGGTGGCACCACCATGGTGCTGCGCCGGATCCGGATGGACCTGCCCACCTGGGACGAGTTGACCCGCGACGAACAGGAGCGGGCGGTAGGCCGCCGGCTCAGCGACGGGGCGCCGCTGACCGGCGAGGTCGAGACCGACGAGTTGGACCTGACGGCCCGCAGCGAGGGCAGGTACGTGATCGCCGCCAAGGCCCACGCCCGCCGCTCGCACCACTCCACCAACGGCGGGGCGCGGATCTTCCGCAAGGGCGCCAACTACGAGCTCCCGGGGCCCGACGGCGCCGAGACCGGGCTGCTGTTCATGAGCTTCCAGGCGAACCTGACCACCCAGTTCGTCCCGGTCCAGCGCTCGGTCGACGAGCTGGACGCGCTCAACGAGTGGACCACCGCGATCGGGTCGGCGGAGTTCGCGATCCTGCCCGGCTTCGAGGAGGGTCAGTGGCTGGGCCAGGCGCTGGTCGAGGGCTGATCGATGGCTGATCGATGGGCCGATCAAGTGGCCGCGTCGACGACGAGCCACGGGGTGAGCGACAAGACGAAGGTGCGGCTGCTGCCGGGGGTCCGGGCGATCAACCGCCTGATGCGCTCGGCGCCGGTCTTCTCCGTCTCCCGGATGGACGCCGCGCTGCTGGAGCGGGTGCAGCGCACGGCGCTGCCCGAGCGCGGCCCGGTCAACCTGGTCTCCGGCATCCCGCACCGCGACGTCGCCCTCGAGCTCAGCAGCTTCCCCGGCCCGTACGGCGACCTGCCGCTGCGCATCTACCGGCCGCGTCACGCAAGCGTGTCCGGCGCCGCCCGGCGACCGCTCGTGCTGCACCTGCACGGCGGCGGGTTCTCGATGGGCAGCGCTCGTCAGGGGGCCTGGCTGTGCTCGCAGGTGGCCGCGGAGCTGGGCGCGGTGGTCGTGGCGGTGGACTACCGGTTGGCGCCCACCCACCGGTTCCCGGCGGCGGTCGAGGACTGCTACGCCGCCCTGGAGTGGGTCCACGCGGAGGCCCGCAATCTGGGGGCCGACCCCGAGCGGATCGCGGTGCTGGGGGACAGCGCCGGCGGCAACCTGGCCGCGGTCACCACCCTGATGGCCCGGGACCGCTCGGGTCCGGTGATCCGCCACCAGACGCTGATCTACCCTGCCACCGACCTGACCGAGAACCTCAAGCAGCACCCGTCGTACCTGGCGAACACCCGCGGCATCGTGCTCAGCCACGCGGATCTGGAGGTGTTCCACGGGCACTACGTGGACAGCGACGTCGACCCGACCGACTGGCGGCTCTCGCCGCTGTACGCCCCCGACCTGAGCGGGTTGCCGCCGGCGATCGTCGTGGTCGCCGGGCTGGATCCGCTGCACGACAGCGGGGTGCGGTACGCCGAGGCGCTGGCCGCCGCGGGCTGCTCGGTGCGAGTGGAGGACTTCCACCTGATGCCGCACGGGTTCCTCAGCTTCCCCTACCTGAGCCGGGGCGCGCGGCCCGCGGTCCGGGCGATCGTGGCCTCCCAGCGGGCGGCTCTGACCTGAGCCTCGTCGAGGGCCGGGCTATGCGGCAGTGCTATTCGGCTGGGCTACTTGGGCAGGCCCGAGTCGGTGCACAGCTGCGCCGGGATGTCCTCGGTGTTGTCCTCGATGATGTAGCTGAACAGCTGCTCGGACCGCGTCGGGTCCCAGTTGACCGCCAGGTCGCGGATCGGGATGCCACAGGTCAGGCCGTTCTCGCCGTCCACCCGGGTCATCGCCCACCCGAACCGCGCGATCGCCAACGGGTTGCTGTCCTCGCTGACGGTGAAGGACCGGGCGGTGGCCATCGCCAGGCGCCAGTACCGCACTGGGTTGACGAAGGTCCACGGCGAGGTCGCCTCGGCGCCGACCGCGGACACCACCTCACGCTGGGCGCGCGCCCGGTCGATGTCGCCGAGCTGGGTGTAGGTCTTGCGGGACCGCGCGTAGCCCAGCGCGGTCTTGCCGTCGACCTCCTGGCACCCCTTGGGGATGTCCAGGTTGGCCTGCGGGTCCTTCATCGCGCGCTTGGGGCAGATCTCCACCCCACCCACGGCGTCGACCATGTCCACGAACCCGCCGAACCCGATCTCGACGTAGTGGTCGATCCGGATCCCGGTGGTGGACTCCAGGGTGCGCACCAGCAGCTTGGGGCCGCCCCAGGCGTAGGCGGCGTTGATCTTGGTGGTGCTGTGCCCCGGGATCGGCACGATCGAGTCCCGCGGCACCGACATCAGCAGGTTCGGCCCGCTGCCGACGTGCAGCAGCATGATCGTGTCGGTGCGCTGGCCGACGTCGCCGCCGGTGCCCAGCTCCTCGCGCTCGGCCTCGGTGAGGTCGCCGCGGGAGTCGCTGCCCACCAGCAGGTACGTCGTGCCCGGCTGCTCGTTCGGCCGCTGGCCAGCGGGACTGGCGTCGACCTTGGCGACCTTGCTCCACGCCCAGAACGGAACCGCGAGCAAGAACACCACCCACAGCAGCACCAGCCACCGGAGCACCCGCAGCCCGGAGCGCCGCCGGCGTGGCGGCTTGCTGGGCTGGTCGCTGTCCCGTCGGGGCGGTGGCGGCACGCTGGGCGGGAAGTCCGAGCGGGAGTCACCGGAGCCGCGGGGCATCGTCGGCATCAGTCGGGTGTCCTCGCCGCGGGCGCTGCCAGGCATGGCGCGGGTCGGCTCGTCGCCGCCCGAGGGGCGGCCGCCCTTGCTGCCGTAGAGCCACTGGTACTCGGGGGTGCCCTCCGCGGGGCCATCGCCACCGCGGGGTCGATCTGCCATGGGCTTGAAACTACCGGGTGGGTCCGCATCGACCCGGCTGCGCGACGCCTCGGGTCGGCGTGGCGCACGATTGTGACGGGTGTGACTGGTGATACTTGCCCAACCTGATCTGCACCTTCCCCAGTCAGCAGCAGAGAGGCGCGATGTCGTCGTACCTGGCACCCGAGCCGACCCCCGGCAACCCCGCGATCCCCGATCGCGCCGCCCGCGTCCGGTTCCGCCGCGCGGTCGCGCTGATGGTGATGACGCTGGTGATGCCCGGCTCCGCGCAGCTGGCGGCGGGCAACCGTCGGGTCGGCCTGCTGGCGGTGCGAATCTGGTTGACCCTGATCCTCGTGACCGCGGCCTCGGTGGCAGCGGCGTTCGTGTGGCACGGCTTCGCGTTCTGGGCGATCTCGAACACCGCCTTGCTCGGGGTGCTGCGGCTGCTGCTGATGGCCCTGGCCGTCGGGTGGGCGTTGCTCTTCGTCGACGCCTGGCGGCTGGGCAAGCCCCTGACCCTGCTGCAGAACCACCGGCTGGCCGTGGTCGGCGTCAACGGGTTCCTGTGCTTCTCGGTGGCGGGCACCCTGCTGTTCGGCGCGCACCTGGTCAGCGTCCAGCGCGACTTCATGATCACGATGTTCGGCGACCACGAGGTGGTCGGCGCGCACGACGGACGGTTCAACGTGCTGCTGCTCGGTGGGGACTCCGGGGCCGGTCGCTGGGGCCTGCGCCCCGACTCCCTGACCGTGGCCAGCATCGACGCCGAGACCGGCCGCACCGTGCTGCTCGGGCTGCCGCGCAACATGGCGAACTTCCCGTTCCGCAAGGGCACCGTCATGGCCAAGAAGTTCCCCAATGGGTTCGATTGCGACGGCTGCTACCTCAACGGGGTCAGCACCTGGGCCCAGGACCACACCGACCTGTTCCATGGCTCCGAGGACCCCGGAGTCGACGCGACCATCATGGCCGTCGAGGGGATCACCGGCCTGCGCATCAACTACTGGGCGATGGTCAACCTGCAGGGCTTCCGCGACCTGGTCGACGCCTTCGGCGGCGTGACCTTGAACGTGCGGGACAAGATCCCGGTCGGCCTGCCCCACGAGTCCTACTTCCACTACATCGAGCCCGGCGTGAAGAAGCTGAACGGGCTGGACACCCTGTGGTTCGCCCGGGCCCGGCACGGCTCCGACGACTACTCCCGGATGGCCCGGCAGAAGTGCGTGATGAGCGCCATGCTGCAGCAGGTCAGCCCCGAGCAGGCGGTGCGCAACTTCCAGGAGATCGCCGAGGCCAGCACCGCGATGATGTCGACCAGCGTGCCCTCCAGCGAGGTGGACCGGTTCATGGACCTGGCGCTGAAGGCGCGGTCCCAGAAGGTCTCCACCGTCTCCCTGGTGCCGCCGCTCATCAACACCGCGGATCCCGACATGGCCATCATCCACGACACCATCGCGGCCGCGATCGAGAAGGCCGAGGGCAAGCCCAAGAAGCCGACGCTGGCGCCCGGGCTGCTCAAGCCCAGCGAGTCGACCGAGCCCGCTGAGTCCACGGAGCCCGCGGCACCGGCAGAGTCCCCGGCGGACCAGAGCCAGCCGGAGCAGCCGGCCCAGCCGACCCCGGTGACCGGCGGCTCGGTCGGGTCGCTCAAGGACGGGTACGCCGCGAACCAGTCCGACGACCTGGCCGGCGCCTGCTAGCCCGACTGCTTGTCCGCCCCGACCGCGCTGACCTGAGCTCACGGCCCTGCACCCCATGGTGGCGGTGCGCCTGAGGTGGGTGGGATTGCCGCTGCGACCGGAGTTGTCGCGGTGCCCGGTGGTGCCGGGGGAGTGGGTGCTTGTCGCTGTCTCGGGATGACCTGGCGGCCCGATCGACCGAGGCGGTGGAAGGTGTACTCGCCGTCCGGGTGACGCCTCAGTGCCCAGACGGGGTCGTGCGCGATGCGGTGGTGGTGAGCGCATAAGGGCAACGCGTTCTCGAGGGTGGTGTGCCCGCCTGTGGACCAGGCGTGGGGGTGGTGGATCTCGGTCCAGGCGAAGGGCCGTTCGCATCCGCTGATCGCGCAGGTGTCGAACATCAGGGACAACGCGCGGCGGTGGTTCATGGTGTGGAGCCGGCTGCTGCGACCCAGATCGAGCGGCATGGAGTCGCCGCCGAGGACGGCCGGCACCAGCCCTGCCTCACAGGCCATCCGCCTGGCGTCGCCGGCGTCGATCCGGATCCCGGTGTCCAGGCCCGCCGACCCCACCCCGGACAGCAACGTGTCCAGGTCCAGGGTGATCAAGATGGTCGCCGGGTTGGCGGTGTGCCCGCTCGTGGGGAGGTGTTCGATCAGCTCACACAACGCCGCCCCGGCGGTCTCGGGGTAGGACCTGGGTCCCGGTGCCGAGGCGTCGACCACGGTCTGACCGGCGGAGTCGCGGGTGAGGCGGCGGGGTGCGGTCAGGTGGCCGAGCACGGTGTTGAGGAGGTTGCCGTGCAGTTCGGGGATCCGGAACCTGCCCGACCAGGTGCCGTCCCCGTCATCGTGCAGGGCCAGGTAGGTCTCCCTTGCGGCGTGTTGGCCTTCGCCGGTGAGCATGGCGAACTCGTGCTCGGCCGCCAGGTTCACATCGATCGTGCTGAACATGCGCCGGGCGGCCTGCCGCAACCGGGTGGCGTTCATCGCCCGGCCCCGGGGGTGGGTATCCCCGGTCGCCTTCCCCAGCAGCCACTCCTCCGCCAAGGCGACCTGCTCACGGGTGGCCCGGTCCGGGGCCTGTTCGGCGGCGTTGACGATCACCCTCACCTGATCGGCCCGCACCCGACCCGCCGCGAACGCGACCCTGGTGGCGGCGTACTTCGAGTCCAGCAACCTCGCGATCCGCAGCCCGGCGGCCTGGGAGGCCTTCGTCGTCCCCGTCAGAGACGCCAACCACGCATCCGTACCCGAGGAGGCGTCCCCGACCACCGGATCCAACGCCGCCGCCCGGGCGTCCGCCTCCGCGGACAGGGCCCACCGCAACGCGTTCGCCGCCGACTCGATCCCCGCCAGCTCCTCGATGGACGCGGCGACCTCGGCGGTGCCGCACGAGTCGACCGGCACCTGGGCCGCCGCAGCCAGCCCGGCCCGCACCCCCGCCAGCAACCCGGCCAACGACCCGGCAACCGGCGCAGCGGCCGGCGCCGGGTCGCGGAGCTGGGTGATCGACATACCCATAGC
>ERZ1645187.89-NODE-89-length-87687-cov-104.258650_pt1 | contig 87687 bp, 76 predicted proteins | sample MGYA00575352_ERZ1645187 | MGnify/ENA primary metagenome ERZ1645187 (study PRJEB40837, sample SAMN11349314) | freshwater sediment metagenome | isolation source: river sediment | host: Sediment | place: India: Wazaribad , New Delhi | collected 2017-02-21 ... | reverse complement strand
CGGCCCGGCCGTGAACCCGGCCATCAAGATCACCAACATCGTGGCTCTGCTGCTGTTGGCGATCCTGGCCCACGGCTGATCCGACGCGGCCTCGACACCGAAGGCGGGCTCGCCCGCCTTCGGACGCCCGCGGGTGCAGAAGCCCGTCGGGTAGCCCTCGGAACACGGCGGAAGACGGGGCCTCGCGGCCGATGAAGACGAAGAACCCCGCGTCGGCTCCCGACGCGGGGTTCTTCGTCTTCATCGGAGCATCGGCCCGGCGCTCCACCGCTTCGGGCGATCCGCCTCGTCCTCGCTCACTGCGAGGAGAACGGATTGGCCGGGCTGGCCTTGAGGATCTGCGACAGCAGCCCGTAGTCGGCACCGCTGGTCTTGGTCTTGCGGGCGATGTAGTCGAACACCTTGCCGTCCTCGAGGCCGTAGTGAGCGACCTCCTTCACTCGCGCCTTGTCGTCGAAGTAGACTGCGATCACCTTGCGGTCGATCACCTTCGGCTCGAGGAAGGCGACCGGACGCTGGGCCCGCTGCGAGATGTAGTAGAAGGCTTCGCCACCGATCGTCGCCGTGGTCGAGGGCGAGCCGAGCACCAGCAGCACCTGTTCGCGGCTGGCGCCGACCTGCACCTGATCGACGGCGTTGTCCGGCGCGACATAGCCGTGGTCATAGGTCTCGGCGCAGCCGGCGAGCGTCGCCGCACCGGCCAGTGCCCCGACGATCGCCACCGCCCTCAGCGCCCCGGCGCCGGTCCGGAGGAGGCGGGACCCGCGACCGGTGTTCGACATGCGATCGACCATCTCGTTTCTCCTGGTCGGGTCCGCCCGGACCCGCGTTCCATTCATCGGGATCACCGCGACGCGGCACCCTTCGTCTTGGCTTCTTCCCTAACCTGCGCTAGGTCGGAAGACAACGGCCGCGGATCGCGCGGCCTTCGAGAACCGATCCGCCCGCCACGCGGCGGACGAGAACCCCGGCGAGACATCCCGCCACGGAGACCCGATGATCTTCGGCCTGTTCCGCAGCGGCCCCGCGGCATCGACGGTCGCGCTCTATTCCGCGATCGTGTCCGAAGCGCGGCACGTCGCCTTCTACGACGGCTACGGCGTGCCCGACACGCCGACCGCCCGCTTCGACATGGTGGTTCTCCACCTCGCGTTGGTCGTTCGCCGCCTGCGCGAGGACCCCGCCGCGGCCGGCCTCGTCCTTCCGGGAGAGGGACGGCGCAAGCCGCAGAGCCTCGACGAGCGCCTGCGTGAACTGGTCGAGTATTTCTTCGAGGAGATGGATCGGGCGCTTCGCGAGATGGGCGTCGGCGACGTCGCCGTGCCGAAGCGCATGAAGAAGCTCGCCGCCGCCTGGAACGGCCGCACCCGCGCCTATGATGCGGCGCTCGCGGCGAACGATCGCGATGCCCTCGCCGAGGCGCTCGCGCGCAACGTCCTCACCGAGGCGAAGACCCGCGACGGCGCGCCGGCACTCGCCGACCACGTCCTCGCCGCCGCTGCCGCTCTCGCCGTCCAACCCCTGGACCGCCTCCTCGCCGGCCATGTCGAATGGCCCGATCCGGCGGCCCTCTCTCCCGGGATCGCACCATGACCGACACCGCTCGCCCGCTCGATCGCACCCTCGCCGCCGCAGACGTCGCCCCTGCCGGCACCCATGTGGTCTTCGCCGCCACCGAGGCCGAGCGCACCGCGCTCGCCGCCGCCGCCGAGGTTCCATCGGTCGAGTCGCTCTCCGCCGAAGTCGTCGTTCGCCCCTGGTCGGGCGAGGGCTTCGCCGTCACCGGCCGGGTTCGGGCGAAGCTGACCCAGACCTGCGTGGTGTCGCTGGAGCCGATCGCGACCGAAGTCGACGAAGAGATCGACGTCAAACTGGTGCCGCCCGAAGAGATGGCGAAGTACGAGATCGAGCCCGACGAGAACGGCGAAATCGATCTCGATGCCTCGATGCTCGACCTTCCGGAGCCGATGGAGGGCGGCGTCATCGATGTCGGCGCCATCGTCGCCGAGCATTTCATCCTCGCCATCGACCCCTATCCGAGGAAGCCCGGCGCGGTGTTCGACGCCGAAGCGGCGGGCGTCGGCGACGGTCGCGAGGCGCTCTCTCCCTTCGCCGCTCTGGCGAAACTCAAGAAGGAGTGATAGGGGAGCCGGCCCGACCCGCACCGCGGAGAACGCCCGGCGCGGAGAAGACGGACGCTGACAGCGGTTGCGAGCCCGCCGGAAACCGGTATTGTCCGGCCTCCGTCGGAGTGAGCCGACGAACCGGATCGAGATGCCAACACCGATCATCATCTCTCTCGACGCCATGGGCGGCGACGCCGGCCCGGACATGGTCGTGCCCGGCGCAGCCGTCGCACTCGAGCGCCGCCCCGAACTCCGCTTCGTGCTCTTCGGCGACGAGCAGCGTCTGACGGCTCTGGTCGCCGGTCACCCGAAGCTCGCCGCGGCGAGCCGCATCGTCCACACCGACGTGGTCGTCCGCATGGACGACAAGCCGAGCCAGGCGCTGCGCGCCGGCCGCTGGAAGTCGTCGATGTGGAAGGCGATCGAGGCGGTGAAGACCGGCGATGCCGCCGTCTGCGTCTCCGCCGGCAACACCGGCGCGCTGATGGCGATGTCGAAGTTCTGCCTCCGCACCATGGCCGGCATCGAGCGTCCGGCGATCGCGGCGATCTGGCCGACCATCGAAGGCGAGTCGATCGTCCTCGACGTCGGTGCGACGATCGGCGCCGACGCCCAGCAGCTCGTCGATTTCGCCGTGATGGGCGCCGCCATGGCCAAGGCGGTGTTCGGCCGCACCCGACCCAAGGTAGGTCTCCTCAACGTCGGCGTCGAGGAGGTCAAGGGCATCGAAGAGGTCAAGATGGCCGGCCGCCTGCTCCGGGAGGCCGATCTCCCCGAGCTCGAATACATGGGCTTCGTCGAGGGCGACGACATCGGCCGTGGCATCGTCGACGTGGTGGTGACCGAGGGCTTCGCCGGCAACATCGCTCTGAAGACGGCGGAAGGCACCGCCAAGCAGATCGGCCAGTATCTGCGCGCCGGCCTCACCCGCACCTGGCTCGCGCGTCTCGGCTATCTCCTCGCCAAGTCGGCCTTCGACCGGCTGAAGGAGAAGATGGACCCTCGCAAGGTCAACGGCGGCGTCTTCCTCGGCATGAACGGCATCGTCATCAAGAGCCACGGTGGCACCGATGCGGAAGGCTTCGCCTCTGCCATCGAGCTCGCCCACGACATGGCCAAGAACGACCTCGCCACCGGCATCGTCCAAGGCCTCCAGCACTACCACAGGGCCGGCTTCGCGGCGGCCGCGAACGGCAACGAACGAGGTGAAGAGTGAGCGTCCTGCGCACCGTCGTCCGCGGCGTCGGATCCTATCTGCCGGCCGAAGTGCTGACCAACGCCGATCTCGCGAAGATCGTCGACACCACCGACGAGTGGATCGTCGAACGCAGCGGCATCCGCGCCCGCCACCGCGCCGCGCCGGGGGAATACACCTCCGACCTCGCCTTCCACGCCGCCCGTGCCGCCATGACCGACGCCGGTGTCGGACCCGAGGACATCGACCTCGTCGTCCTGGCGACCGCGACCCCCGACCACACGTTCCCCGCCACCGCCACCGAGGTCCAGGCCCGTCTCGGCATCCGCCACGGCTTCGCCTACGACATCCAGGCGGTGTGCTCGGGCTTCGTCTATGCGCTCGCCACCGTCGATGCCCAGCTCAAGGCCGGCATGGCGCGCCGCGCCCTGGTGATCGGCGCCGAGACCTTCTCGCGCATCCTCGACTGGACCGACCGCACCACCTGCGTGCTCTTCGGCGACGGCGCCGGCGCCGTGGTGATCGAGGCGGCGGACGGGGAGGGCACCCTCGCCGATCGCGGTATCCTCGCCTCCGCGCTCCGTGCCGACGGCCGCTATCGCGACAAGCTGTGGGTCGACGGCGGCCCCTCGACCACCGGGACCGCCGGTCACCTCCGCATGGAGGGCAAGGAGGTCTTCAAGCACGCGGTGACCAATCTCGCCGGCGTCATCGAGGTGCTGTTCGAAGAGACCGGCCTCGGCGGCGACGACATCGACTGGTTCGTCCCCCATCAGGCGAATCGTCGCATCATCGAAGCCACCGGCAAGCGGCTCGGCATCGCCCCGCAGAAGGTGGTGATGACTCTCGAGCGTCACGGCAACACCTCCGCCGCTTCGATCCCGCTCGCCCTCGACGTCGCGGTCAAGGACGGCCGTGTGAAGCGCGGCGACATGGTGATGCTCGAGGCGATGGGCGGCGGCTTCACCTGGGGCTCGGTCCTTCTGCGCTGGTGACGTTGCGTCATTCGCCGCCGGCGATCGAGCCATCCCCCTGAAGATGCGGGGGTGTCCGCTCCGTCGTCGCATCGTCGACGCGATGCGATGCAGTTGACCACCCGCCGACGAGGCCCTACCTTCGAAGCCGTTCGACGAGATGCCTCTGCGACCTCGCTTCCGGCGAGATGGGTGCGGTGTGCGCTCGAGGGGATCGACCGACGCGACGAGGAAGGGCTGGACCATGGCGGGGAAGACGATCACCCGAGCGGACCTGTGCGAGGCCGTCTACCAGAAGGTGGGCCTGTCGCGGACCGAGTCGGCCGACCTCGTCGAGATGGTCCTGGGTGAGATTTCCGATTGCCTGGTGGAGGGCGAGTCGGTGAAACTCTCCTCGTTCGGGACCTTCCTCGTCCGCTCCAAGGGCGAGCGGATCGGGCGCAATCCCAAGACCGGCGAGGAAGTGCCGATCTCCCCCCGGCGAGTGATGGTGTTCAAGCCGTCGAACGTGCTGAAGCAGAAGATCAACGAGTCGCTGGCGGGCGACGAGGGCTGAGCCGAGCTCGTCCATCCGCCGAAGTCGAGCGGAGCCCGTGGACAAGAGCCCTGACGCATTCCGGACGATCAGCGAAGTGGCGGCCGATCTCGATCTGCCGCAGCACGTGCTGCGTTTCTGGGAGACCCGTTTCGTTCAGATCCGCCCGCTCAAGCGTGGCGGCGGGCGCCGCTACTATCGCCCCGACGACGTCGAGCTGCTCAAGGGCATTCGTCATCTGCTCTACGGCGAGGGCTACACCATCCGCGGCGTCCAGCGCATCCTCAAGGAGCAGGGCGTCCGCTTCGTCATGAACGTCTGGCACGACGGTGCCCCCCAGCCGCCGCCGGCCGCCGCCCGTTTCGACGAGGCGCCGGCCGCCGCCGAGCCGGCCTGGGAGGACGACGGCCCCGACGATGCCGCGGCGCAGCCGCCCGACGACGCCTATTCGCCCTACGCCCCGCGCCATCTCGCCGCCGCGCCGTCGCCGCGCCCCGCCGAGGCGCCGGACTTCGCCGTACCGATGGTTCGGCCGGGTGGGGCGCCCGTCGCGCCGCCGCCCGGAGAGCCGACGCTCGAAACCCCGCTCGCATCGGGCGATGCCGCCGGCGTGTCCGCCATGGCGCATCGCTTCGCGCCGCGCTTCGCCGAGCCGGTGGCCGGCGAGCCGCTCCGCCCGATGCCGCGTCCGGCCGTCGACCCGCGCGCCGCAGCGGCCGAGGAGGTGGAACCCATGGCCCCGCGGGCCTTCGACGACGACGTGACCGGCGATGCCGCGGGCGGACGCCCGGTGCGGCTTCCCGCCGGCATCCGCCCGCCCGAGGCGGTCGAGCCGCAGCTCTCCGGCATCGGGCAGTTCCTCGATCGCCTGCGCCCGGCGCCGCGCGAGGGCGAGGCCGGCCCGGCGGGCAGCCAGACCCTGTCGCGCGACGAGATTCGCCGCCTGCAATCGACGCTGTTCGAGTTGCTGGAGTGCAAGCGCCTGCTCGATCAGGTGCGTTGACCGGTTCCGCGGCCGTCCACCGCGGCGATCTCGGCCCGGCCCGAAAGCAGTTGCGTGGGGCGGCGAAACAGTCTAAGTCGCCTTTCGTCGAGACGCGCCGTCCGCCCGATGGGCAGGGGCGTTTCGCCGCGACCGAGCGGGTTTCGACGGGCAGTAGCGCAGCCTGGTAGCGCACTTGACTGGGGGTCAAGGGGTCGGAGGTTCGAATCCTCTCTGCCCGACCATTCTCGGACCGACGCCACCGGCGTCGACCGACCGCTGGCGAAGGGACCGGACGGCACCGCCGTTCGGTCCTTCTTCGTTTCGGTTGGTTTCTCGCGACGAGTTCCCCCCGGCCCCGATCTCTGGTTTGCTCTGCGGCGGAGGGCGCCTTCGCCGATTCCCGCCGAGTCGCCGTGCAGCCGCCGCGAACCCGGCGTGGTTCCACCACGGTGTCGCCGCCATCGCGCGATTGCATGACGTGACGGGCTCGGTGCCGCATTCTTCGTGCCGGTCCGTGGAGGAAACGGGTTCATGAACAGGTTCGAGAAGTTCCTCGCGGCCGGATCGGTGTTGCCGCTCCTGCTGATCGCCCAGTCGCCGGCCGGCGCCCAGACGGCGAACGGGACGCAGCCGGTCGATCCGCGCAAGCTCCCGCCTCAGCAGCAGCAGGCCCCGGCGGCGCCGGCGGCTCCGGCCCGCGTGGCTCCCGCCGTGCAGGCTCCGGCCCCCGTCCAGCGCATCGCTCCGGCCGTACAGGCCCCGGCCCCGGTTCAGCGCGTCGCCCCGCCGCCGATCCAAGCCCCGGCGGTTCAGGCCCCGGCCCCGGTGCAGCGCGTCGCCCCGGCCGTACAGGCCCCGGCCCCGGTTCAGCGCGTTGCCCCGCCGCCGATCCAGGCCCCGGCGGTTCAGGCCCCGGCCCCCGTGCAGCGCGTCGCCCCGGCCGTGCAGGCTCCGGCCCCGGTTCAGCGCGTCGTCCCCGCCGTCCAGGCGCCCACCGTGCAGGCTCCGGCCCCGGTGCAACGCGTCGCCCCGCCCGTTCAGGCCCCGACGGTTCAGGCACCGGCTCCGGTTCAGCGTCTCGTCCCGGCCGGACAGGCGCCCGCCGTCCAGACCCCGGGCGCGCCGGTGCAGCGGACCCTTCCCGCCGGCATGCAGCCGGTCCAGCCACTCGGCGTCGGCACGCCGACGACTCGTGTCACCCCGAAGGGCATCGTCCCGAGCGACGGCGCCCCGTCCGGCACCCCGGGCCAGATTGCTCCGCTCGGCACGCCGGGCCGACCCGCGGCCGCCGGCCCGGCCGGCCCGTCCGGTGTCGCTCCCCTCGGCAAGCCGCTCGTCGGCACGCCCGTCCCGGTGAAGCCGCTGCCGGCCGCGGGCGCCGGATCGCAGGTTCCGTCGACCCCGACCCAGCCGATCGGTGCCCCGCCGGTCGCGCCGAGCAACCTGCGTCCGGCCGTCGGTACGCCGGTTGCGCCCGCCGGCACCGGCGTCCCCACCACCACCACGCTGCCGACCACGCCGCCGGTGGCCCAGCCGTCGCCGGTGATCGCTCCGACGACGGTCCCGCCCACCGCGCAGCCCGGCGTCGTCGCCCCCGCCGGTCAGGCCCCGTCGACCGTAGCACCCGTCGGCCAACCGCTGACCGGTGTCGGCCAGCGTCCCCTTCCGGGCGCGCCGCTCCCCGGCGCCGTCCAGCCCGGCGTCGCCCAGCCCGGGGCGATGCAACCCGGTCTCCGCCCCGGCCTGCCGGCCCAGGGCGGCCCGCTCCCCGCTGCCGGAACCGCACCGGCGGGCACGCCCCAGCCCGGCCTCGTCCCGGCCGGCGGCCAGACGCCGGCGATCGGCGCCCCGGTGCTTCAGCCCGGTGGCGCTCCGGTCGGTGGGCCCCAGTCGGGCGTTGCTCCGGTCGGTCAGCCGCCGCTCGCCGGTCCCGGACCGGGTCAACCGCCGATCCGCCGTGATCGCAACGGCATCGGCCCGGCCGGTGCCGCGGCGATCGGCGTCGGCGCCGGCCTCGTCGGCGGCTATCTGCTGTCCAACCAGTTGAACGGCGTCTCCGACGTCCAGTCGCGCCGCGAGACTATCGTCGAGGACGGCGTGACCTACGTCCGCGAGCCCGGCCGCGTCATCGTCCGCGAGCCCGGCGGTCCGGCCTACATCCGCCACGACGAGACCGAGCGCTTCGCCATTCTCGGCTATCGCGGCCGTCAGGAACGTGACGGCGGCCTGATCCGCACCGTCTACGAGCGCCCCGACGGCGTCGTCGTCATCACCGTCACCGACGCCGACGGCCGGCTGATCCGCCGCATCCGCCGCTATCCCGACGGCCGCGAGATGGTGATCATCGACAACTCGTTCCGCCCGCCGCCGCGCTCCTTCGTCGATCAGGTGGTGGTCCTGCCGCCGCCGCCGCTCACCATCCCGCGTGAGCGCTACATCCTCGACGCCGCCACCGCCGACGAGGGCACCATCTACGAGACGCTCGCCGCCCCGCCGCTCGCCCCGGTGAAGCGTCGCTACACCCTCGACGAGGTGCGCTACAGCCCCGATCTGCGCGCCCAGATGCGTTCGGTCGACGTCAACACCATCACCTTCGACTCGGGCTCGTGGTTCGTCGGCCCGGCCCAGGTCGAGCGCCTCGGCACCATTGCCGCGGCGGTCAACCGGGCGGTCCAGGCCAATCCGCAGGAGGTGTTCCTGATCGAGGGCCACACCGACGCCGTCGGCAACCCCGACGACAACCTGTCGCTCTCCGATCGCCGCGCCCAGGCGGTGGCCGAGATCCTCACCCGCGACTTCGCCGTCCCGGCCGAGAACCTCGCCACCCAGGGCTACGGCGAGACCCAGTTGCGCCTCCAGACCGAAGACGCCGCGCGCGAGAACCGCCGCGTCACAGTCCGCCGCATCACCCCGTTGATCTCCGACGGCACAGCCGCGGCGCAATGACGACAGACGCCGTCGCCTGCGGGACAGGTCCCGCGGGCGCGGCGGAGTTCCTTCGATCTCGCGAGGGGCGGGCGGGCGACCGCGCCGCCCCTCGCGCCATCATTTGCCGGAGAAGCCCATGTCCGCCGCCGTCTCGCTCTTCGATCGCCTCCTCGCCGAGAAGGGCGTGCTGCTCGCCGACGGTGCCACCGGCACCAATCTCTTCAAGATGGGCCTGACCTCGGGCGATGCGCCGGAGCTGTGGAACGACACCCATCCCGACCGCATCCGGGCGCTGCATCGCGCCTTCGTCGAGGCCGGCGCCGACATCGTCCTGACCAACTCCTTCGGCTGCAACCGCCGTCGCCTCGCCCTGCACGGGCTCGAGGCGCGCACCGCCGAACTCGCCGAGAAGGCCGCCCGCCTCGCCCGCGCCGAGGCCGATGCCGCCGGTCGTCCGGTGATCGTCGGTGGCTCGGTCGGCCCCACCGGCGATCTCTTCGCCCCCCTCGGCCCGATGACCGAGGGCGAGGCGATCGAGGTCTTCGCCGAGGAGATGGAAGGGCTGAAGGCCGGCGGTGTCGACGTGATCTGGATCGAGACCATGTCGGCGCCCGACGAGATCCGCGCCGCGGCGCTCGCCGCAGAGAAGGTCGGACTGCCCTATGTGGTGACCGCCAGCTTCGATACCGCCGGTCGCACCATGATGGGCCTCACCCCAGCCGGCCTCGCCGATCTCGCCGATACCCTGCCCGAGCGGCCCCGCGCCGTCGGCGGCAACTGCGGCGTCGGCGCCTCGGATCTCCTGGTGTCGGTCGGCTCGATCTGCGCCGCCCACCCGGAAGCGGTGGTGGTGGCCAAGGGCAACTGCGGCATCCCGCAGTTCGTCGGCGATCAGATCCGCTATTCCGGCACGCCGGAACTGATGGGCAACTACGCCCGGCTGGCGGTCGACAGTGGCGCCCGCATCGTCGGCGGCTGCTGCGGCACCTCGCCGGAGCACCTCGCCGCCATGCGCCGCGCCATCGACGGCCACACCCGCCGCCCCGCTCCGACGCTCGAATGCATCGAGGCCGAGGTCGGCCCGCTGGTCTCGCCGCCGAAGGCGGACAGCGAGGGCGGTTCGCGTCGCGGCGGTCGTCGGCGCGGGTGATGCGGATCGCGCCGAGGGGAGGGGCGATCTGGCGCCCCGCTCACGCCTCGCGCGGATCGACGCAGAGGACGTTTTCTTCGAAGGCCATTGCCGCGGTGTCGATCGGCGCCAGGGTGGTGGCGTCGAGGCAGACGTAGCCGAGCCGCTCCAGCCGCCGCACCACCCGCGGCCCGTCGAGCCACTCACTGCGTGCCGTGTCGGTCAGGACCTCGCAGAGGATCGGCACCTTGCGCCCGGGCTTCTCCAGGAGGTTCTTCATGCCGTCGAAACAGGCCCATTCGTAGCCTTCGACGTCGAGCTTCACCAGGCCGATGCGATCGAGATCGATGCCGAGTTCGGCGGCGGCCGCGTCGAAGGTCGTCACCGGCACCGGGATCGTCTCGGTCAGTTCGGCCGCATGATCGAGGAACCCCGGCAAGAGCGAGCTCGAGCCGATGTTGGTGTCGAAATTGGCGAAGTTTGCCGCCGTCGGCCGCACCACCGCCATGTCGAGCCGCCCCGGTGCCGCGCCGAGCGCCATGCGATGGGCATGAATGCGATGCCTCGGATTGGCGTCGCGCAGCCGTTCGAGCGAGCGATGGAACGCCGGTACCGGCTCGAAGGCGTGGATCTCGCCCTCCGGCCCGACCAGCGAGGCGGCGAAGGCCGACCAGTAACCCATGTTGGCGCCGATATCGACGAACACCGACCCCCGCGCGAGGTGGCGGCGGAAGATCGGCTCGAGGAACATCTCGTGAGTGCGGAAATAATACTTCCGCGCGATCGCATGGAGCGTCGTGTCGACGGGGAAGACGACGTCGCCGAAACGGGCGGCCGCGAGACCCTCGGGCGCCGAGCGCGCCGCCTCCACCAGCCGCCGCACCACCATGCCGGGCAGGTCGAGCGGGCGATTTCGCAGAACCTTGCCGAGGAAATGACGGGTCTTGGCGCCGAGCATCACGGCCTCGTGGTGAACAGATGAGTAGGTCACGCTCCCATCGTTTCTGCCCCGTGTCACGGTCGGTCTGGAGACATGGTCAATGCGGAGCGAGCGTTCACCCTTCCTTGCGCACCACCGCCTGCAACACGTCGCGGACCCCGACGCCGCCGACGAAGCGGTCATCGGCATCGAACACCGCGATCGCCGCGACGTTGTGGTGCATGGCGTTCATCAGCGTCTTGAGCGGCGTCGTGGTCCGCGCCCAGAAGACGAGGTGGTCGTCCGGGTCGCGCGGCGCGTCGGCCTCCTCGCAGGCGATCCACCGCGCCGGCCGGCCCTCGTGGTTCATCTCGACCACCTTGCCGCCGGCATCGCAGCGGAATCGCGTCGTCTTGCGCCGGTCGAGCCACACCCAACCGTCCGCGGCCGCCTCCAGGTCGCGCATGTCGCGCATGACGTTGTAGGCGGTGAGCACCGTCAGCGGGTTCACGTTGGCGACGAACTCGCGCACGTAGTCGTTGGCCGGCTTCAGGATGATCTCCTCGGGCGGCCCGTACTGCACGACCCGTCCGCCCTCCATGATGGCGATGTGGTTGCCGAGCTTCAGCGCCTCGTCGAGATCGTGGCTGACGAAGACGATGGTCTTCCTCAGCTCCTTCTGCAGCAGCAGGAGTTCGTCCTGCAGCTTGGTGCGGATCAGGGGGTCGAGCGCCGAGAACGGCTCGTCCATGAGCAGGATGTCGGCGTCCGTCGCGAAGGCGCGGGCGAGGCCGACGCGCTGTTGCATGCCACCGGAGAGCTCGTGGGCATACTTCTCCGCCCACTTGTCGAGCCCGACCATGGCGAGCTTGCCGTCGACGATCCGGTCGCGTTCGGCCTTGGGCATCCCCTTGAGTTCGAGCCCGAGGCCGACGTTCTCGCGCACGGTGCGCCACGGCAGCAGCGCGAACTGCTGGAAGACCATCGTCACGCGCGTCTGGCGCAGCGCCCTGAGCGTCTCCTCGGTGCAGGAGGCGACGTCAACCGCGCGATCGCCGTCGGCGACCAGCACCTCGCCGCGCGCCACCTCGTTGAGGCCGTTGATCGCCCGGAGCACGGTGGACTTGCCGGAGCCGGAGAGCCCCATCAGCACGCAGATCTCGCCGCGTTCGATGGTCAGCGACACGCCGGCGGCGCCGAGCACCGCGCCGGTGGCGTCGAGGATCTCCTGGCGGGTCCTGCCCGCGTCGATCATCGCCAGCGCCTCGGCGCGCCGATCGCCGAAGACGATGTCGACGTCACGCAGTTCGACCGCCGGCTTGGGAAGGGCCTCGGGTTGAGCGGTCATGGGATCAGCTCCGCTTCTCGGGGCGCTTGCAGACGCGGTCGAGCAGGATGGCGAGCAGCACGATGGCGAGGCCGGCCTCGAAGCCCATCGGGATGTTGACGGTGTTGAGCGCCCGGACCACCGGCTTACCGAGCCCGCCGGCGCCGACCAGCGCCGCGATCACCACCATGGAGAGGCTCAGCATGATGCACTGGTTGATGCCGGTCATGATCATCGGCAGCGCGTAAGGGAGTTCGACCTTCCACAGGAGCTGCTTGCGGGTGGCGCCGAAGGCGAGCCCCGCCTCCTTGAGCGGCGTCGGCACCGTGGCCACGCCGAGCTGGGTCAGGCGGATCGGCGCGGGAATGGCGAAGATCACGGTGGAGATCAGCCCCGGCACCACGCCGAGCCCGAACAGCACCAGCGTCGGGATCAGATAGACGAAGGTCGGCAACGTCTGCATCAGGTCGAGGATCGGCCTGAGGATGTTGTAGAGCCATGGCCGATGCGCCGCCGCGATGCCGACCGGTACGCCGATGATCACCGAGACCAGCGTCGCGAAGCCGACGAGAGACAGGGTCTCCATCGTCGCTTCCCAGTAGCCGAAGTTGGTGATCAGCAGCAGCGAGGCGACGACCCCGATGGTGAGCACCACGTTGCGATGCAGCCACCAGGTGAAGGCGGCGAAGCCCGCGATGGTCACCACCGCCGGCGGCTGATTGAGCAGCCAGGAGAAGCCCTCGATCAGGAACTTGAGCGACCGCGACGACATGTCGATCGCATCGCCGAACCAGGTCTGGATGAAGTCGATGACGAACTTCATCCACTTGCCGAAGGGGATCTTGTAGGCGGTGATCCAGGCGTCCATCGGCCGGTCTCGCTCGCTCGAGGCGTCGTCGTCCCGTCGGGCGAGGCCGGCGGGAGGGCAGGGGGATCGGCGGGCGCGCCGGCCGTCGACGGAGAGAGGGTCGGCGCCCGAGGGACGCCGACCCGTCGCCTCACAGGCCGAGGGACTTCTTCACCGCCTCGAGGCCCGGCTTGCCGTCGAAGGTGGTGACGCCGGCGAGCCACTTGTCGAGCACCGCCGGATTGGCCTTGAGCCAGCTCTCGGCCGCCTTCTCGCCTTCCATGCCGTCGTCGAGGATCTTGCCCATCACCTCGTTCTCCATCTTCAGATCGAAGACGAGCTGGGTCACGAGCTTGCCGGCGTTCGGGCACTGTTCGGCCCAGCCGGTGCGCAGGTTGGTGAAGACGTTGGCGCCGCCGAAGTCGGGGCCGAAGACGTCGTCGCCGCCGGTCAGGTACTGCATGTCGTACTTGGTGTTCATCGGGTGCGGCGCCCAGCCGAGGAACAGGATCGGCTCCTTCTTCTTCGACGCGCGCTCGACTTCCGCCAGCATGCCCTGCTCGGAGGATTCGACCACCTCGAAGCCCTTCAGGCCCCATTTGCTCTCGTCCTTGATCATGTCCATGACCAGACGGTTGCCGTCGTTGCCCGGCTCGATGCCGTAGATCTTGCCCTTGAGCTGATCCTTGAACTTGGCGATGTCCTTGAAATCCTTGAGGCCGGCGTCGTGCAGGTACTTCGGTACCGCGAGCGTGTACTTGGCGCCCTTGAGGTTCATGTTGGTCTCGACGACCGACTTGTCCTCGATGTAGGGCTTGCGGTCGGCGTCCTGGCTGGGCATCCAGTTGCCGAGGAAGACGTCGATGTCCTTGTTCTTCATCGAGGTGTAGGTGACCGGCAGCGACAGCACCTCGGCCTTCGGGGTGTAGCCGAGGCCCTTGAGGACGCGGGTGGCGAGCCCGGTGGTCGCGGTGACGTCGGTCCAGCCGATGTCGGAGAAGCGCGGCGTCTTGCAGGCGTCCGGCTCGGCGGCGAAGGCCGAGGCGGTCGAACCGAAGACGAGGCCGACGGCGAGGGCACAGCGAACGAAGCTCATCAAATCACTCCTCCCGAGTGAGAACGGGGTCATCCGAGAATACGGGCCGGCACAGGGCCGTGCCGTTCGGCGATCGCCGAACCGCTCGGGCACGTGGCCGACCGATCCGAGGCGAGACCGTAGCGCCATGTCGAGGCCGGGTCACGGGTCTTCGTCCGCGTTGCGCCTCGTCCGCTTCCTCCCGTCGCTGCGAGGCGGATTTCCTCGTCGCAGGAAGGGATTGAACACACGATCAAACCCAGCGGCAAGTCTCGTATGCGACGCATGCTGGCTCGATTCGGTCGTTTCTCGCCGATTCGCCGCGCGAAGCCGCCCAGTGATGCGGCATGCGCCATTCGCGATCGTTTCTTGTGCATCGCAGCGCGGCGGACGGCTCGCCGACGGCGGAAATTCGGCGCGGCCTCAGGCGGTTGTCCTGCGTTGCGGAATCTCTTTCGCAGCCGCCGAACCAGGGTCCGCCGCCGGTGCGGATCGTGGTGGAGGCGCCGTCGGCCGGATCGGGCACCGGCGGCTCGCTGCGGGCCCGCCCTCCTTGGTCGCGGCTCGACACGGGCTTGACTGAATATCCGTTCAAAATATGCTCACCCCAGCCACCGAGGTCGCCGCCACTCCCGCGGCCATCGGTCAACCACATGAAACATCGTACTGTTTCGGCAGTCCGAAAGACGACGGAGGGGATGCCGTGTCTGCAGCGGTCGCGCGCGTACCACATCGATCGGATGGGATTTCCGCCGAATCTCCGGCGTCCGGACGCGGCCGCCGCCACGAGGCCGAGGACATCCGCCGCCGGCAGCTGATCGAAGCGACGGTCGAGGCCATCGCCGAACTCGGCTTCCACGGCTCGACCATCCTGGAGATCGCCGGAAGAGCGGGCGTTTCCGCCGGTCTGGTGGCCTTCTATTTCCGCGACAAGAACGGCCTGCTGGAAGCCACGCTGCGTTGGTTGGCCGTTCAATTGTCGACCAGTCTGGTGACGCTGCAGCGCGCCGCCACGACTCCGCGCCAGCGCATCGCCGCGGTGATCGACGCCACCCTCGGCCCTTCGCAGTTCGACCGCCGCACCGCCTCGGTCTGGCTCGCCTTCTGGGCCCAGGTGCCGGTGGTGCCGCGCTTCGCCCGCATCCAGCGCATCTACGAGGCGCGCCTCCTCTCCAACCTCCGCGCCGGTTGGCGCTCGCACCCGGCGCTCGCCCGCCTCGACCGCGCCGAGAGCGTCCGCCTCGCCGAGACGACCGCGGCGATGATCGACGGCCTGTGGCTGCGCGCCACCCTCTCGGCCGACCCGGACGCCGGCGCCAAGGCGCGCGACACCGCGCTCGCCTTCGTCGACGGCCGCCTCGCCCTGCTCGATCTCGCCCTGAAAGGATGACCCCGATGAGCCGCTACGGCCTCGTGCGCAATCACATCGGCGGCCGCTCCGTCGATCTCGCCACCAACGATCGCTTCGTCACCGTCGATCCGGCCCGCGGCGAGGTCCTCGCCGAGGTCGAGGCCGCGGGTCCCACCGGCGTCGACCGCGCCGTCGAGGCGGCGGAGGAGGGCTTCCGCGTCTGGTCGAAGACGACGGGCGCCGAGCGCGCGAAAGTGCTGCGCCGCGTCTCCGAGATCCTGCGCGCCCGCAACGCCGAACTCGCCGAGATCGAAACCCGCGACACCGGCAAGCCGATCCAGGAGACCGACGTCGTCGACATCCTCTCCGGCGCCGACTGCCTCGACTACTACGCCGGCATCGCCGCGACGCTCACCGGCGAGCACGTCGATCTGGGGCCGAACGCCTTCGGCTACGTCCGCCGCGAACCGTTGGGGGTGACCGCCGGCATCGGCGCCTGGAACTATCCAATCCAGATCGCCTGCTGGAAATCCGCCCCGGCACTCGCCTGCGGCAACGCCATGATCTTCAAGCCGGCGGAACTCACCCCGCTGACCGCGGTCAGGCTCGCCGAGATCTACGCCGAGGCGGGCCTCCCCGACGGCGTCTTCAACGTCGTCCAGGGCGACGCCGAGACCGGCAAGGCGCTGGTCGCCCACGACCGCATCGCCAAGGTGTCGCTGACCGGCGAGGTCGGGACGGGAAAGAAGGTGATGGCCGGCGCGGCTTCGAGCCTCAAGCACGTCACGCTGGAACTCGGCGGCAAGTCGCCGATCCTGGTCTTCGCCGACGCCGACCTCGACGACGCCGTCGGCGGGGCGCTGCTCGGCAACTTCTATTCGGCCGGCGAGGTCTGTTCCAACGGCACCCGCGTCTTCGTCCAGCGTGCGGTGTTGCCGGCGTTCCTGGAGAAGCTGAAGGCGCGCACCGAGGCGATGGTGACCGGCGATCCGCTCGATCCCGCGACCCATGTCGGCGCGTTGATCTCGACCGACCACATGGCCAAGGTGCTCGGCTACATCGACAAGGGCAGGGCGGAGGGCGCGACGCTCGTCACCGGCGGGACGCGGTCGATCGTGCGCGGCCTCGAAGGTGGCGCCTTCGTCGCGCCGACCATCTTCGCCGACTGCACCGACACCATGACCATCGTCCGCGAGGAGATCTTCGGCCCCGTCATGAGCGTCCTCGTCTTCGACGACGAGGAGGAGGCCGTCGCCCGCGCCAACGCCACCGACTTCGGCCTCGCGGCGGGCGTCTTCACCCGCGACCTCGCCCGCGCTCACCGGGTGATCGCCGACCTCCAGGCCGGCACCTGCTGGATCAACGCCTACAACCTGACCCCGATCGAACTCCCCTTCGGCGGCTACAAGCGCTCCGGCCTGGGGCGCGAGAACAGCCGGGCGGCGGTCGAGCACTACACGCAGATGAAGAGCGTCTACGTCAACCTCGGGAGGGTCGAGAGCCCCTATTGAGGGCGGGCACAGGCGACGTCGGATTTCTCGCGACCGCCGCCGTCGTGGCGAGGTCCGGCCCCCTCTCCCTGTCCCTCCCCCTCCAGGGGGGAGGGGACGCAGGAGGCGGGGATTTTCGGAAAGCCGACGCCGGCGATCGTGGACCTCGGACGGATCTTGCGCGACCCCTCCGAGGCCCCCGACCCGAGAGAGACGACGGGCGTTGCCACGCTCATTCCCTCCCCCCTCGAGGGGGAGGGCCAGGGAGGGGGGGAGCGGCGTCGCCGAACCTGCGGCGTCGCGGCTCGTCTCCCCACACCGCCACACCCATTCCCTCCCCCCTGGAGGGGGAGGGCCGGGGAGAGGGGGCTCGGTCTCGCGTCTTGCTCGGCACCACTCGAGGCACCCGCCACGGGTGCCGCCCGCGCCCCACCCCACATCCCCCAACGGCCGCATCAGACGGCCGGCGAACGACGTCCCGTCCAACTGAACCCGTCGAGGTCTCCCCCGTGACCACCGAATTCGATTTCCTCGTCGTCGGCGCCGGCTCGGCCGGTGCGGTTCTCGCCAACCGCCTCACCGAGGACGGCCGCCATACCGTCGGCCTCGTCGAGATGGGTGGCTCGGACGCCTCGATCTTCATCCGGATGCCGACGGCGCTGTCGATCCCGATGAGCCTGGACAAGTACAGCTGGAACTACCACACCGAGCCCGAGCCCGGCCTCGGCGGCCGCCGCATGCACTGCCCACGTGGCAAGGTGCTGGGCGGCTCGTCGTCGATCAACGGCATGGTCTACATCCGCGGCAATCCAGCGGACTTCGACCGCTGGCAGGACGAGGGCGCGGCCGGCTGGGCCTATGCCGACGTGCTGCCCTACTTCAAGCGCGCCGAGACCCGCGCTGCCGGGGCGGACACGTATCGCGGCGGCTCCGGTCCGCTCCACACCAGCTACGGCCCGCGCCGCAACCCGCTCTACCGCGCCTTCGTCGAAGCCGGCGTCGAGGCCGGCTACGCCGAGACCTCGGACGTCAACGGATATCGACAAGAGGGCTTCGGCCCGATGGACATGACGGTCCACCGCGGCGTCCGCTGGTCGACGGCCCGGGCCTATCTCGCCCCGGCCATGAAGCGCAAGAACCTCTCGATCCTGCCGCACACCCGGGCGCTGCGCATCCTGTTCGAGGGCAAACGCGCCGTCGGCCTGGAGATCGAGCGCGGCGGGGTGGTGTCGACCTTGAAGGCGCGGCGCGAGGTGATCCTCTCCGGCGGCCCGATCGCCTCGCCGCAACTCCTCGAGGTCTCGGGCATCGGCCCTGCGGCGGAACTCGTGCGTCTGGGCATCCCCGTCGTCGCCGATCGGCCGGGGGTGGGCGAGAACCTCCAGGATCACCTGGAGTTCTATTTCCAGATGGCGTGCAAGGAGCCGATCACCCTCTATTCCGCGATGAAGCCCTGGGCCAAGGCGATGATCGGCCTGCGCTGGCTCCTGACCCGCGACGGCCTCGGCGCCACCAACCATTTCGAGACCTGCGGCTTCGTCCGCTCCCGCGCCGGCATCCGCTATCCGGACATCCAGTATCACTTCCTCCCCGTCGCCATCCGCTACGACGGCGCCGCCCATGCCGATCGCCACGGCTTCCAGGCCCACGTCGGGCCGATGCGGTCGAAGTCGAAGGGCTGGGTGCGGCTGGCGTCGGCGGACGCCCGCGTCGCGCCGAAGATCTTCTTCGACTACATGTCCCACCCGGACGATTGGCAGGAGATGCGCGCCTGCGTCCGCCTCACCCGCGAGATCTTCGGCCAGCAGGCGTTCGATCGGTACCGCGGCGAGGAGATCCAGCCGGGCGCCGACGTCGTCACCGACGATCAGATCGACGCCTTCGTCCGCCAGCATGTCGAGAGCGCCTATCACCCCTCCTGCTCGTGCAAGATGGGCCGCGCCGACGATCCCTTCGCCGTCGTCGACCCTCAGGGCCGCGTCTACGGCGTCCACGGGCTGCGGGTCGTGGACAGCTCGATCATGCCGTCGATCACCACCGGCAACCTCAACGCCCCCACCATCATGATCGGCGAGAAGATGGCCGACCACATCCTCGGTCGGACCCCGCTGCCGCGCGAGGACGCGGACTACTTCGTTCACCCGGAGTGGCAGACGAAGCAGAGGTGAGGGGAGGCGAGGGGGAGCGCGACCCGCCGGGCGCCCACCTGAGTCACCACATGAACTCCACCGCCCGAATCGAAATGTGAGGAAGCGGATTCGTCACATGAAGTGCGGGCGGAAAGTGATTCGCCGCCAAGCACTTGGAGTCGCGGGCGGAATCGATCTCTCACCGCCCCTGAATCGGAATCTGAACTTCAACGCGGCCGTCGCGGCGGAATCGGAATGTGAGCAGGCGCGGCGAGGCGGCGGCGGCGCGATCGCGGCCTCAGGCCTCGGTCGTCTCCGTCCGACCCGGCCACAACTGCACCAGCACCACCGCGACGAAGATCGCCGCCGAGCCGGCCCACTGTCCGACCGACAGCGTGTCGCCGAGGAGCAGCACGCCGAACAGCGCGGCGAAGGGAGCCTCGGTGGCGAAGATGATCGCCGCGTCGGAGGCCTGGGTGTGGCGCTGGGCGATGGCCTGCAGCGTGTAGCCGAGGCCGCCCGAGATCACCCCGGCGTAGAGGATCTCCTTCCAGGCGGAGGCGATCGCCTCGACCGAGATCGGATCGAAGGCGAGCGCCCACGACCCCGCCCCGACGACGATCGCCGCATACTGCGCCATGACCAGCAGCAGCGGCCGCTCCACATGGCGCATGGTCTTGCCGATCAGCACGATCTGCGTCGCCCAAAGCACCGCACCGACCATGAGCAGCCCGTCGCCGAGGACGAATTCCGCCCCGCCGCCGCCGAGCAGCCACGCCCCGAAGATCCCGATCGCCGCCGCCGGCCAGACGCCGAGTCCGGGCCGTTCGTGGGTCAGCGTCATCGCCACGAAGGGCGTGAAGACGATGTAGAGCGAGGTGATGAACCCGGCGTTGGTCACCGAGGTGGTGATCAGCGACGTCTGTTGCAGGATGTTGGCGACCAGGAACACTCCCGCCACCGCCAGGATCATTCGCCATCCGCGCGCCGAGGGCAGCGCCTGCGCCCGCTTCTGCTCGGTGATCAGGAACGGCGCCGTCACCACCATCGACAGCACGAAGCGCAGCGTCAGGAACCACATCGGCGACAACGCCTTCATCGCCGTCTGCTGCGGCACGAAGGCGAGTCCCCAGATGGCGGCGGCTGCGAGAATGGCGAGGTTTGCGGTGGTCCGGTTCATGGGATCCCGAGGGCGGCAGCGACGGTGACGATGAAGGCGAGGCCGCGTACGGCGACCCGCTTGCCATCCTCATGCCGATTATCGGACGAATGTTCAAGAGAAGACGGCGCAGACCCGCCCTGCGAAGCACATCCGCGGGTTCGCCGCCGCGTCGCGTCAGGCGTGGCGCGCCAGGAACTCGCCGATCGGGGCGAGCCCGGTCTCGACCGTCACCAAGGGCAGGCCGAGCCGCTCCGCCGCCCGCGCCGCCGCTGCCGCCGTCTCGGGATCGGGGATCTGCACGAGGTGGACGACGCGGCGGTAGTTGCGGAAGTACTGGGCGAGGAGATCGGGGTGGCCGTCGGGCGACAGCCCCTGCAGCACCAGACGCTCGAAGTTGCGGGCGAGGAAGTCGGTGAGCCAGAAGGTGGCGATCTCCTCCTCCTCGAGGCGTCCGAAGGCGTCGAGCCCGGTGAAGAAGGCATAGCAGTGAGGACCCTCGATCCGCTCGATCCCCTCCTCGGCGAGCATCCGATCGAGCTCGCCGCCGGTGCCGCAGTCGCCGTAGAGGACGAGGACACGCTCGAAACGCTCGCGCGCCTTGCGGATCTTGGCCCTGACCGCCCCGGTGATCCGCTCCGGCCGATTGTGCAGGATGGCGGGAACCGCGGTGACGTGGAGATGGCTCCAGCGGTTGGCGCGCGCCACCGCCTGGAGCTCGTGGATCAGCGCCCCGCAGGTGATCACCAGCGTCGCCGGCAGGGAAGCGGCATCGCCGCCCTTCACCAGCGGATGGCTGACCAGCGGCCGCGCCTCCTCGACCGCCTCGGCGGCGGATCGGCCGCTGCGCTCGGCCCGTCGCGCCGCGGCGCCGCCGGAGCGACGAGAAGAACGGCCCCGGACGTGGTCCGGGGCCGAGAGTGCGCCTTCTTGGGGGGAAGACGGAGCGGTGCAGGGAACGGGCGTCGTGGTCTCGTCGATCATGCGTCCGGTCCCGGAATGGAAATCACGCGTGGGCCGAGCCCTGACGGCCGGCGAGCAGCGACTTGGCCATCTCCACCGCGATCGCCGCGTCGCGGCAATAGGCGTCGGCGCCGACGGCTTCGGCGAAGGCCTCGTTGAGCGGGGCGCCGCCGACCAGCACGACGTGGTCGTTGCGGATGCCCTTCTCCTTCAGCGTGTCGATGACCACCTTCATGTAGGGCATGGTGGTGGTGAGCAGCGCCGACATGCCGAGGATCTCCGGCTGATGCTGATCGAGCGCCGCCAGATAGTTCTCGACCGGATTGTTGATGCCGATGTCGATCACCTCGAAGCCGGCGCCCTCCATCATCATGCAGACGAGGTTCTTGCCGATGTCGTGGATGTCGCCCTTGACCGTGCCGATCACCATCTTGCCGACCTTCGGCGCCCCGGTCTCGGCGAGCAGCGGCCGCAGGATGTGCATCCCCGCCTTCATCGCATTGGCCGACATCAGCACCTCGGGCACGAACAGGATGCCGTCGCGGAAGTCGACGCCGACGATGCGCATGCCCTCGACCAGTGCCTTGGTCAGCACGTCGTAGGGCGTCCAGCCGCGCGAGATGAGGATGTTCACGCCCTCTTCGATGGCATCGGCGAGACCGTCGTAGAGGTCGTCCCACATCTGCTCGGTGAGTTCCTGGTCGTCGAGCGCGTTGAGGTCGAGATCGTCGTCGGCCATGGATGGGAGATCCTCGTCTGGAATGGGCTTCGATCACGGCTCCACCGCCGCGGTCCGAACCGTCGGCGGGGGTTGCGTCCACTGTGCGTCGCGTCGTGCTCGAGGAGTTTCGTCGGGCGGACATCGAATGTCCCATGCGCGACATCGCTGCGTCGCGCTCGACCAAGACGCCCACTCACCCGGCCCGGCGCAACAGTGCCCGGTCGTCGACGCGGTAGGCGCTCATCAGGGCCGCCGCCGCCGCCACGTCGAGGGCCGTCGCGACCGAGTCGCCCTGTACCCAGACGTGGTCCGAGATCGTCCGGACGAGTTCGCGACTCTCGTCGGCGACGCCTTCCACGACGATCTGTTTGCCGAGGATACGACCGAGTTCGATCGTCGCATTGAGCATCGCCGTCGCCTCCGGCGCCGTCCCGAGGTCGCGGGCGAAAGTGGGATCGATCTCGAGAATGTCGATGCAGGACCGCCGCAGGAGTTCGAGCGACGACGGGGTGAGCCCGAATTCGCCGAGCGAAACCCGCAGCCCCTCCGCCCGACCCAGGTCGAGCTGGGCGACGGTGGCGGCGCGCTCCTCGCCGCAGACCGCCCGTTCGGCGACCGACACGACGAGCGAAGACGGCATCACACCATGGCGACCGGCGGTGGCGAGGATCTGGCGGATCGCGTTCGGCTGATCGAGGCAGGCCTGCGAGACGCCGATCGACAGGAGCCCCGGCTCGAACCCCGCGGCACGCCAGGCGGTGTGCTGACGGCAGGCCGCGTCGACGAGGCCAGCACAGATACGCGCGGTGAGCCCGGAACGTTCCGCCGTCGCCATGAACCGGTCCGGACCGAGCGGGCCGAGGCTCGGATGGTCCCACCAGACGGTGGCCTCGAAGCCGTGCAACTGCCGACCGTCGACCGACAGGATCGGCCGATAGCGCAACTCCAACAGATTCTCGTCGATCGCCCGACGCAACTCGGCCTCTTCCGAACGGACGCGGGCGACGTCGGACCTCAGATCCTCGTCGAAGAAGACCAGACGATCGTGCGCGGAGCGCTTGGACCGATACATCGCCAGATCGGCGGCCGACAGCAGCCCGTCGACGTCGCGCGCATCCTGGGGCCACATGGCGCAGCCGATCGACGCGCCGACCCGCAGGCGATGTCCCTCGATGTCCATCTCGTGTCCGAGGCTCAGGACGATCCGTCGTCCGACCTCGCGGACCAGGGCCGCGCTACCGGCGTCGCGGAGCAGGATGACGAATTCGTCGCCACCGAGCCGCGCCACCACGTCGTCCGGGCGCACCGTGCTGCGCAGGCGTTGTGCGACCTCGATCAGCACACCGTCGCCGGCGGCATGACCGAAGGTGTCGTTGATCGGCTTGAAGCGATCGAGATCGATGAGCAGGACGGCCGCGCGATCGGTCCGGGCATCGGCATCGGCGAGTTCGTGTTCGATCTCGGCGATCAGCGAGGCTCGATTGAGCAGGCCGGTGAGTGCATCGTGCCGCGCCATCCGCGCCAGTTCGCCGACGGCCCGATCGGCCCGCCGGGCCTCGCGGCCGAGATCACCGATCAGCGGCCAGAAGATGACGGCGGCCTCGCCGAACAGCACGAGGACCGTGGCCCAACCGAGCCAGGCGTGGATCTTCTCGCGCCACACCTTGCGCGCCTCGGTCTCGGTCCGCAGCTCGGTGAGCAGCCGATCGGAGGCCAGCCGGGCGGCGGTGGCATGGGAATCGGTGATGGTGAGGAAGCCGTCCTCGCGAGGATCGGCGATGATTGCGATGTCCTCGTCGTCCGACAGCATCCGATCCTCGAGGGCGATGCGAACGTCGGCGAACATGTCGTCGATGATCCGGTCGAGGCTGTAGGGCGGCGACTGCAGGATGGCCCAACTCGTTTCCGGCAGACCTGCGATCTCCATCGCATGGTGGAGCCGGCGGCGATCTTCGACCAGCCGCTCACGCGAGGCGATGAGCGCGCGGCGGAAGCCACGAAGGCGGACTTCGTCGGATTCTTGGGCGCGCAACTCGTCGATGAGGTCGCGCATGGTGATCTGTTGCGTCGCCAGTTCGACACGCAGTTCGCCGATGGCGTTCATCGTGTCGTCGAGGGCGCGCTCGTCGATCACGAAGGCCCGCATGATCAGGAAGGAGGCGATCGTCAATGCCACCAGAACGGCCAGAGCCACCGCGTAGCGGGTGCCGAGCAGTCTGTTCGATCCGTGGGGCCGCGGCTGGCGGCCGAACGATCGCAACATCACGTCCTTCGATCCTCTCCCTCGAACCGGACGAGGCGGTTCCTTCGGTTCGTCGCGCACATCCTCGGCGCCGAACCTTAAGGAAAGCCGCTCGTTCCGAGGATCGGCGGTCGGAATGGTTCACGAACGGTGAACGATCGAGCGGCCGTCCCTCGGTCAGTCTGCGGAGGTGTTCCGCCACTCGAGGGCGAGGGTCTCGCGGAAGGCGAACCGGACGAGATGGCGTGCCACGACGTCTCCGAGCTCTTCGGTCTTCTCCTCGGAAGCCGGCGTCACTCGGATGGTGAGACCCACCGCGTCGGCCGAGAGGTCGACGCGCCCCGTCGGGAATTCGATCCGCCCGAAGGTGGGGTCGAACGTCACCGGGATCTTGTGGGCGAAGTGTTTGCAGAGTTGTTGCAGGTAGCGGGAGCCATGCTCGGTCGCGACGGTGCAGACGGATGCGGTCATTCGATTCCCTCGGCTTTCCGGTGTGGGGGAGGTGCGGCGGCGCCTCAGAGGGCTTCGATGCGCCCGACGGTCTCGTCGAGTAGAGAGGCGAGAGCGCTCACCCGGGCTTCGTCGAGATCGCTGCCGAGCTTGAGATGGAGCGCCAGACGCAGGTTCTCGACCGCTCGGACCAGTCGCGGATCACGTTCACCACGCCGCTCGCGACCGGCTTCGCCCATGCGGGCGAACATCGCGTCGATCTGCGCTCGATTGGCGGCGATCGTCTCACGCCCGGTCTCGGTGATGGCGTAGAGCTTCTTGTTGCCCTCGGCCGCGGCGACCTCGATCTGGCCGGTCTCCTCGAGCAGCGTCAGCGTCGGATAGACGACGCCGGCGCTCGGCGTATAGGCGCCGCCGACCTTGTCCTCGATCTGCTTGATCAGCTCGTAGCCGTGTGCCGGCTTCTCGGCGAGGAGCGCCAACACCACGAAGCGGAGCGCCCCGTGCTCGAAGAACCGGCCGCCGCGTCCACCGCGTCCGCCGAACGGGCCACCATGGCCGCCGTGATGACCGCCCCGGCCGAAGCCGAAGCCCTTGCGCCCCTCCCACACGTGGCGGTCGCGCATGCGACGCATCTCGTCGCGGAACTGTTCGAACATGATTTCGATCCTTTTTCGATATCATAGATATATCGAAATGCAGTCGGATCGCAAGACTGCGAAGCGCGGCGGTGGATGAAATCTCCGTAAGGTTCGGGGGAGGTGGCCGCCCTCGAAACGGCAACGGCGCGGGAAGATCGCTCCTCCCACGCCGCGGATGTCGTCGTCGGGCGTCGGCCGTTCAGGCGCGCAGGCAGGCGTTCTGCGGATCGAACGGGCTCTCCTCGATCACCACCGCCTCGTGCATCTTGCCGAGGATGACGATGCCGAGCTTCTGGCCGAGCTCGCCGAGGTGCGGCGGAACCATCGCCAGCGCCAGCGATTTGCCCGTCCGCCAGCCGTAACCGCCCGAGGTGGCGCGGCCGACCTGTTTGCCGTCGTGGTAGATCGGCTCGGAGCCGCGCGCATCCGACCAGTCCGGGGTGACGCCGAGCACCTCGAGGGTGACGAAGCGGTTCTTGTAGCCCGCCGCCTTGCCGGCGATCAGCGCGTCGCGGCCGATGAACTCGCCCTTGTCGAGATGGACGAAGCGGTCGAGCGCCGACTCGTAGGCCGAATACTCGATCGACATCTCACGGCCGACCAGGCGGTAGGACTTCTCCAGCGCCATCGACATCATGGCGCGGATGCCGAAGGGCTTGATGCCGAATTCGGCGCCGGCATCCATGATCGCGTCGAACAGGGCGTTCTGCATCTCGATCGGGTGGTGGAATTCCCAGCCGAGCTCGCCGACGAAGTTGACGCGCAGCGCTTCCGTCACCACCGGACCGACCGAGATCTTCTTGCCGGTCAGCCATGGGAAGGCGGCATTCGAGAGATCCGTGTCGGTGAGCTTCGCCAGGACGTCGCGGGCCCGCGGGCCGGCGAGGACGAGGACGCCCATCAGCTGGGTGATCGGCGTCAGCGTCACCGAGCCGTCCTTCGGCGCGAGCTTCAACAGCGTGTCGTGGTCCATCCGCTCCAGCGCGCCGGCCGAGACCAGATAGAAGACGCCCGGATCCTTCTCGTAGACGGTGAACTCGGCCCTGACGCCGCCGAACTTGGTCAAGAGATGGCAGAGCGCGATGCGGCCGCGCTTCTTCGGGATCTTGTTGGCGAAGAGGTGCTCCAGCCAATCGCGTGCGCCCGGACCCGTCACCAGCATCTTGGCGAAGGGCGTCATGTCCTGCAGGCCGACGCCGGTGGTCACCGCCTTCACTTCCGCGCCGACGTGCTCGAAATAGTTCGAGCGACGGAAAGACCAGATCTCCTTGACCTTGCCGTCGGCATCCGGAGCCGGGTGGTTGTGGTTGGTGAGCACGTCGGGCTTGTCGAGCGAGGCGACGTCGATGCCGTAGCCCTCCGGCGCGAACCAGTTCGGCCGCTCCCAGCCGTAGACCGAGCCGAAGACGGCGCCGAGCGCCTTCATCCGCGAATAGCAGGGCGAGGTCTTCAGCGGCCGGCAGGCGGCGCGCTCCTCGTCCGGATAGTGCGGGGTGAAGACGTTGGCATAGGCCTCCTCGTTCTTGGTCTTGAGGTAGCCGCGCGAGGCGTAGGGGCCGAAGCGGCGCGGATCGACGCCCATCATGTCGACCGACGGCTCGCCCTCGACGATCCACTCGGCGAGCTGCCAGCCGGCGCCGCCGGCGGCGGTGATGCCGAAGGAATGACCCTCGTTGAGCCAGAAGTTCGGCAGGTCCCAGGCCGGGCCGACGATCGGATTGCCGTCCGGCGTATAGGCGATGGCGCCGTTGTAGACCTTCTTGACGCCGACCTCGCCGAAGGCCGGGACGCGGACGATGGCCGTCTCGATGTGCGGCGCGAGGCGGTCGAGATCTTCCTGGAACAGCTCGTACTCGCTCTCCTTGTCCGGACCGTCGACGTAGCAGCACGGCGCGCCGTGCTCGTAGGGGCCGAGCAACAGGCCGCCGCCCTCCTCGCGCATGTACCAGGAACTGTCGCTCTCGCGCAGCACGCCCATCTCGGGCAGGCCCTTGCTCTTGCGCTCGAGGATCGCCGGATGCGGCTCGGTGACGATGTACTGGTGCTCGACCGGGATCACCGGGATGTCGAGGCCGACCATCTCGCCGGTCTTGCGGACGAAGTTGCCGGTACACGAGACGACGTGGTCGCAGGTGATGTCGCCCTTGTCGGTCTTGACCACCCACTTGTCCCCGACCCGCTCGATCGCGGTGACGGTGGTGTAGCGATGGATCTCGGCGCCCATCGAGCGGGCGCCCTTGGCCAGTGCTTGGGTGAGGTCGGCCGGCTGGATGTAGCCGTCGTCGGGATGCTGAATGGCGCCGACGATGCCGTCGGTCTCCATCAGCGGCCAGATCTCCTTGACCTCATCCGCGGTCAGGACGTTGACCTTCACCCCGATCGTCTCGGCGATGCCCTTGTAGTACATGAACTCGTCGTAGCGGTCCTTGGTGCGGGCGAGGCGGATGTTCGACACCTTGGAGAAGCCGACCGGCTGACCGGTCTCGGCCTCGAGGCTGTCGTAGAGCTTGACCGAGTATTTGTGGATCTGGCCGACCGAGTAGCTGAGATTGAACAGCGGCAACAGGCCGGCGGCATGCCAGGTCGAGCCGGAGGTCAGTTCCTTGCGCTCGATCAGGCAGACGTCGCTCCAGCCCTTCTTGGCGAGGTGATAGAGCGTCGATACGCCCACCACGCCGCCACCGATCACCACCACGCGAGCTTCGGTCTTCATCGTTCGCCGCCGTCTGTTCGAGGGTCGCCCAGTCGGCGGATCATGCCGCAGGGCGAGAGAGGTTCGCCACGAGTTTCGACGCCTCCCGCGCCGCACTCTGCCCTTCGTCCGACCTCCGATGTCGCGCCATCGACAGAGGCGCGCGTCGTCTCGCCGCGTGGCTCGCACGGCTGGACGAGTGCCCGGACGTCGGATCGAATGTCGTCTTCCCGATAGTCGATGACGCGGAAAGAGGAATCATCGACCCTCGCTGCCGCTAGCCTCGTTCGCACGCACCGGCTCTTCGACGCCGGGCTCACGGCCGACGCCCCGGAGGAGTTCTCGATGACCGATGCCCAAGAAGCCCCTCGCGAGGCTCGGCGCGGCCGCGACGCCCGTCGTGCCGCTCGCTCCGCCCGCTCGGCGCTCTCCATCCCCTACATCACCAGGGGCATCGCGCCTTTCGAGATCCTCTCGGAGGAGGGGCTGTCGATCATCGAGGCCAACGCCGAGACGCTCCTCCAGGAGGTCGGCATCGAGTTCCGCGACTACCCCTCGGCGCTGAAGCGCCTGAAGGACGCCGGCTGTGACATCCAGGGCGAGCGCGTCCGCTTCCCCAAGGGCCTGGCGCGGAAGCTGATCTCGACCGTTCCCGAGACCTACACCCAGCACGCCCGCAATCCCGAGCGCTCGGTCGAGATCGGCGGCAGGAACACCGTCTTCGCCCCGGTCTACGGCTCGCCCTTCGTCCACGACATCGACGGCGGCCGCCGCTACGGCACCATCGAGGACTTCCGCAACTTCGTGAAGATGGCCTACGTCAGCCCCTTCATGCACCACTCCGGCGGCACCGTCTGCGAGCCGGTCGATCTGCCCGTCAACAAGCGCCATCTCGACATGCTGATGGCCCACATGACGCTGTCGGACAAGCCGTTCATGGGCTCGGTCACCCATCCCGACCGCGCCCGCGACACCGTCGCCATGGCCGAGATCCTGTTCGGCGGGCTCGACGGCCGCACCGCGGTGACCTCGCTGATCAACGCCAACTCGCCGCTGGTGTGGGACAACACCATGCTCGGCGCGGCCGAGGTCTATGCGAGCGCCAATCAGGCCTGCATCATCACCCCCTTCATCCTCTCCGGCGCCATGAGCCCGGTGACGGTCGCCGGTACGCTGACCCAGGTGCTCGCCGAGGTCTGGGCCGGCACCTCGTTCTGCCAGCTCGTCCGCCCCGGCGCCCCGGTGATCTTCGGCACCTTCGTCTCGACCCTCTCCATGCAGTCGGGTGCCCCGACCTTCGGCACGCCGGAGGCGACCATGGCGATCTACGGCGCCGCCCAGCTCGCCCGCCGCATGAAGATGCCGTTCCGCACCGGCGGCTCGCTCACCGCTTCGAAGGTTGCCGACGCGCAATCCGCCTACGAGAGCTGCAACACGCTCCTGCCGACACTCCAGGCCGGCACCAACTTCGTGCTCCATGCCGCCGGCTGGCTGGAGGGTGGCCTCGCGTCGTCTTACGAGAAGTTCGTCATGGACTGCGACCAGCTCGGCATGATGCACGTGCTGGCCAAGGGCATCGACCTCACCGAGAACGGTCAGGCGATGGACGCCTTCCATCAGGTCGGCCCCGGCGGCCACTTCCTCGGCTGCGCCCACACCCAGGCGAATTTCGAGACCGCCTTCTATCGCTCCTATGTCGCCGACAACAATTCGGTCGAGCAGTGGATGGCGGAGGGCTCGCAGGATGCGCTGAAGCGCGCCAACGGCATCTGGAAGAAGTGGCTCACCGACTATTCTGCGCCGGCCATCGACCCCGCCGTCGAAGAGGCGCTCGCCGCCTACGTCGCCGCCAAGAAGGCGTCGATGCCGGACGCCAGTCACTGAGCCGCTCCGGCTCCGGCCGGCACGACGCACTCACCACAGCGATCGTCGCACTGGCGGCGGCGGGGGGGCCCGTCGCCGTGGACGATCCCCCATGCCCGTCGCCACCGGGCGACGCCGATCCGAGGGACACGACGCATGCCGACTCCCTTCGCCTTCGAACCGCCAGGCAAGCCCGCCCACCGCGCCGATCGCTTCGCCCTGCGCTTCTGGTCGACCGCCCATGCTCGCGGGATGGAGACGCTCTACGCCGTCTTCGAGAGGACGCTCACCCGCCTCGCCCCGCTCGCCGCCCGCCTCGGCCTCGCCCGGCTGGAGCGGCCGGTGACGGCGGTCGAACGCGGCCTCAAGGGCGCGCTCTTCGACTGCCGCATGTGCGGCCAGTGCCTGCTCTCCTCGACCGGCATGTCCTGCCCGATGAACTGCCCCAAGTCGCTCCGCAACGGCCCCTGCGGCGGCGTCCGGGCCAACGGCAACTGCGAGGTCCACGCCGAGATGCCCTGCGTCTGGGTCAAGGCCTGGGAGGGCAGCCGCGCCATGGAAGGCGGCGACGCGATCCTGGTGCCCGCCCCGCCGATCGACCATCGCCTCAAGGGCGGCTCGACCTGGATGGCGGTGATCCGCGCCGCGCTGCCCGCCGCCCCCGCCGCCTCGCCGAAGAAGCCCGGAGCCTGAGCCGATGATCCTGCCTCCCGTCCACGACTTCGGCCGGAACCCCTGGGATCCGCTGCCCGATCTCCCCGGCCACTCCTCGCGCGGCCGCCTCGAGCGGGTGCTGCGCCGTGGCGAATTCGCCGTCACGGCGGAACTCAATCCGCCCGACAGCGCCGACCCGGAAGAGGTCTACAGGCGCGTCGCGGTGTTCGAGGGCTGGGTCGACGGCGTCAACGCCACCGACGGTTCCGGCGCCAACTGTCACATGTCGTCGGTGGCGATCTGCGCACTCCTCACCCGCATCGGCCATTCACCGGTGCTTCAGATCTCCTGCCGCGACTACAACCGCATCGCCATCCAGGGCAACGTCCTCGGCGCCGCCGCGCTCGGCGTCTGCAACGTCCTCTGCCTCTCCGGCGACGGGGTGCAGTCCGGCGACCAGCCCGGCGCCAAGCCGGTGTTCGATCTCGATTCGACCTCGCTGCTCCAGACCATCCGCACCATGCGCGACGAGCAGAAGTTCCTCTCCGGCCGCAAGATCACCGCGCCGCCGCGCCTCTTCATGGGCGCCGCCGAGAACCCCTTCGCCCCGCCCTACGACTTCCGCCCCGAACGGTTGGCCAAGAAGGTCGCCGCCGGCGCCCAGTTCATCCAGACGCAATACTGCTACGACATCCCGCTGCTCGAGCGCTTCATGACCCGGGTGCGCGACATGGGCCTCGACGAAAAGGTCTTCATCCTGGTCGGCGTCGGCCCGCTCGCCTCGGCCAAGACGGCGCGCTGGATGCGGGCGAACGTCGCCGGCGTCCACATCCCCGATGCGGTCATCGCGAGGCTCGAGGGAGCCCAGGACCAGAAGGCCGAGGGCAAGCGCCTCTGCGTCGACCTGATCCAGCAGATCCGCGAGATCAGAGGCGTCTCCGGCGTCCACGTCATGGCCTATCGCCAGGAGGAATACGTCGCCGAGATGGTCCACGACTCCGGCGTCCTCAAGGGCCGCAAGCCCTGGAGCCGCGACCTCGAGCCGCCGATCGACCTCGACGACCGCCTCACCCACAATCTCGAGGAAGCCGCCGAGATGCACGCCCGCGAGGCCGCCGGCGGCTGAGTTCGGCCCCTCGGAACGCGAAGAGGGCGCGCCCGCCGGGGACGCGCCCAACTCGCATGGACCTCGCCGTTCAGGCGGCTCGAACGGTCGCCAGGAAGCCGGCGACCGCCTTCTCCAGCGTGCGTGCCTCGAGTTGCAGGGTCTCGGCCATCGACTGCGACATCTCCGCCGCGCCGGCGGTCTGATTGGAGTCGGCCCGCACCGCCTCGACGTTGGTGCTGACCACTTCGGAAGCGCCGGCGACCTCCTGCATCGAGCGGGTGATCTCCTGAACCACGGCACGCTGTTCCTCGACCGAAGCCGCGATCGCCTCGGCCGACGAACAGATCCGCGCCACCGTGCCGTCGACCGCAGCGATCGCCGTCACCGCCGCGTCGGTGGTCGACTGGACCCGCGCCACGCGTTCGTCGATGTCCTCGGTCGCCCGCGCCGTCTGGACCGCCAGTGCCTTGACCTCGCTCGCCACCACGGCGAAGCCGCGGCCGGCTTCTCCGGCCCGCGCCGCCTCGATGGTGGCGTTGAGTGCCAGGAGATTGGTCTGTTCGGCGATGGCGCGAATGGTCGTCACGATCTCGCCGATCTGGGCGGTGACCTCGACCAGCTGACCGACGGTGCGCCGCGTCTCGGCACTGCGGTCCTGGGTCTCGTGCGCGACCGCATTGGACTGCGCCGCCTGACGGGCGATGTCGTCGATCGAGGTGGCGAGTTCCTCGGCGGCGCGGCTGACCAGCGCAACGTTCTGCGCCGAATCCTGGGCGCGCTCGGCCACCTCGCTGCTGCGGGCGGTCATCGACCGGGCCGACAGAGCGAGCTCCGACGAGGTGTCCTGCAGGGAGGCGGAGGACTCCGCGACCCGATCGACCACCGCCTTCACCGTCTGTTCGAAACGGTCGGCGAGCGCTGCGAGTTCGGCGTGGCGACGCTCTCCGGCTGCCGCGGCCTCTGCGGCACGTTCCCGGCGCATCGCCTCGACACGCTCGACGTTGTCCTTGAACACGCCGAGGGCCTCGGCCATGTCGCCGATCTCGTCGGACCGGCCACGCGCCGGAATCGGCCGCGAGACGTCGCCTCCCGCGATCGCCTTCATGGCGCGCGTCAACGCCTCGAGCGGGCGAACCAGTCCGAGCACGATCGGAACGGCCACCGCGAGGAGCAACCCGATCGCCACGGCCAACCCACCGGCGAGCAGCATCGCCGTCGCCCGATCCGCCGCTGCGAGATCGTCGGCGTAGACCCCGGTTCCGATCACCCACCCCCAGGCGGGGACACCGGCGACGTGGCTGATCTTCTCGACCGGCGTCGCCTGCCCCGGCTTCGGCCACATGTATTCGACCGAACCGGCTCCCGAACTCCGAACGACGTCGATCATTCGCCTGAACAGCGGCCGACCGGAAGCGTCGAGCGCTTCGATCTGAGAGGTTCCGTTCATCTCCGGACGCAGCGGGTGCATGACCATCCGCCCATCCATGTCGAGAACGAAGAAGTACTCGTTCGCCCCGTACCGCAGTCCGCCGATCAGGTCGGCAGCTCGCCGCCGTGCCTCGGCCTCCGCGATCTCGCCGCGTCGTACCGCGGCATCGAGGTGGACGGCGATCGACCGTGCGATCTCGACGTTCTGGCCGACCGCCGCATGCCTGTTGGCGCGGGCATCCGCGCTCTGATCGAAATAGGTGTAGGTCGCCAGCGCGAGGAGTGCGGCGACCGCCGTGGCGATCAGCACACCCATCTTCGCGGCGATGCCGAAGCGGTAGGGCGAGCGTAGCATGGAGTGCTCTCTTCCGTTGTTGTCGACCTGACCCGATGAGTGGCTGCCGTGGTCGCGTCGATTTCGTGAAGACGCCCGACACGAGGAGAGAAATCGTCCGGCGAATACATGAGCAACGTCGGCCTCGCTTGGTTGACGAAAAATGAACGGGCGTTTCAGGAATTGCCGATCAGGGAGAACGATCGCCCTGTCGAGATTACCGATGGTCATCGACCATCCAGATCGGGCAGATCGCGTCTCGGGCGGAATTCCGCCGCGGACGGCGTGTCCTTCGGTCGGACGACAACCGGAACCAGACCACTGCGGCGCGACGTCGCAGTCTGCGACCCTCCTCGCGAACGATTTCGCGCTGTCGCCGTCGAGGGCGGGCGCGACGCTCTCGACGTCGCTTCGAGGACAGTCGCTGCTTCGGGCCGACCCTAACCTCGGTCTCGAAAGTTCCCCCGCGCCCTCTCACCGCGCCCCCGGAGACCCCCATGACCGAGACCGTCGTCACCTCCGCCAAGAAGAAGGTCACCCTCGGCTTCGACCAGCGTTTCGTCATGATCGGCGAGCGCATCAACCCGACCGGCCGCAAGCTGCTGGCCGAGGAGATGGCGCGCGGCGACTATTCCCGCGTCGTCTCCGATGCGCTGGCCCAGGTCGCCGCCGGCGCCCAGATGCTCGACGTCAACGCCGGCATCCCGCTCGCCGACGAGCCGAAGATCCTCGCCGAATGCATCAAGCTGGTGCAGGAGACCGTCGACGTGCCGCTGTCGATCGACTCGTCGATCGTCGCCGCGCTCGAGGCCGGCCTCGCCGTCTATCAGGGCAAGGCGCTGGTCAATTCGGTGACCGGCGAGGAGGAGCGGCTGGAGCAGGTGCTGCCGCTGGTGAAGAAGTACGGCGCGGCGGTGGTCGCCATCTCCAACGACGAGAGCGGCATCTCCGAGGATCCGGACGTCCGCTTCGAAGTGGCCAAGAAGATCGTCGAGCGCGCCGCGGACTACGGCATCCCGCGCGAGGACATCGTCGTCGACCCGCTGGTGATGCCGGTCGGCGCCATCAACGACGCCGGCCGCAAGCTGATGCACCTGCTGCGCCGCCTCCAGGGTGAGCTGAAGGTCAACACCACCTGCGGCGCCTCCAACTTCTCCTTCGGCCTGCCCAACCGCCGCGGCCTCAACGCCGCCTTCCTGCCGATGATGATCGGCGCCGGCATGACCTCTGCGATCATGAACCCGCTCCATGCCGAGGACATCCAGGCGGTTCTCGGCGCCGACGTGGTGATGGGCCACGACCCGAACTGCGCCGCCTGGATCAGGAAGTATCGCGAGCCGGCCCCGGAAGGCGCGAGCGGCGAAGGCGCCCGCGGTGGCCGCGAAGGCCGTCGCCGGCGTGGGTGAGGAGCGGTCGCCGGCTGCAAGCCGGCGGCGCTCTGCGAGCGACGAACGCCGCGAGTCAAGCGAGCGGCCGGAAAGGGAGCGGTCGCCGGCTTCGAACGTTTCTGTCGCGGCTCGGCATGGACGGCGAAAGCCGGCTCGGGTCTTGCTTGGTCGCCCGGGACGTAGACCCACCGCCCGGAGATCCCATGACCCGCCTCGGCATGCTGACGCCCTCGTCCAACACCGTGCTCGAACCGCAGAGCCAACGCCTCGTCGCGGCGCTCCCCGAGGTGTCGCTGCACTTCGCCCGCTTCCGCGTCACCGAGATCGCGCTCGACGCCCGGGCGCTCGGCCAGTTCGACGGCTCGCCGATGCTCGCCGCCGCCGAGCTCCTCGGCCACGCGAAGGTCGACTGCATCACCTGGAACGGCACTGCCGCCGGCTGGATGGGGCTCGACGGCGATCGGGCTCTGGTGGCGGCGATCGAGGCCGCGACCGGCATCCGCGCCACCACCTGCGTGCTGACGCTGTTCGGTCTCCTGCGCCGCGCCGGCCTCGGCCGCATCGGCCTCGTCACCCCCTACACCACCGACGTCCGCGACCGGATCGTCGCCAACTTCGCCCGCGAGGGCGTCTCCATCGTCGCCGAGAGCGGCCTCGACATCCGCGACAACTTCACCTTCGGCACCGTGACGGCCGCCACGCTCGACGCCCAGGTCGCGGAGGTCGCCGCCGCCGGGGTCGACGCGGTGGTGATCCTGTGCACCAACCTCGCCGGGGCCGCACGCGTCGCCGACTGGGAGACGCGTCACGGCGTACCGGTGCTCGATTCCGTCGCCGTGTCGCTCCTCGGCGCGCTCGAGGCGACCGGGGTCGATCCCCGACCGCTCCTCCCTCACGGCCGCATCTTCGGTATGTGATATCGAGCCGACGACGTTTCGACCTGTTCGAAACATCGTCGGCGAAGGCAGGCCCGAACGGGCGTCGGCCGGTCGGGCCGTGACGCTCATGAAATTCGGACGAGTCCGAATTTCATGAGCCCGGGATGAGACCTCACGCCTCATCGGCCCGGAACAGCGTCGTCGGCCGGCGGGCGCCGAGGGGGCGGGCCGGGGCGGGGCGGTCGCAGGCGAGGAAGCGGCCCTGGCCGGGTTCGGCGAGAAGGCGGCCGCGCTCGGCCAGCACTGCGCCGCGCTGGATCACGACCTCGGGCCAGGCGGGAACGGTGATCCCCTCGTAGGGGGTGTAGTCGCAGGCCGAATGCAGATCCGCCTGGGCGATGGTCACCGGCGCGCGCGCGTCCCAGATCACCAGATCGGCGTCGGAGCCGATGGCGATGACGCCCTTGCGGGGATGGAGGCCGTACATCTTCGCCGGCGCGGTGGCGGTCAGGTCGACGAAGCGATCGAGATCGATGCGCCCCTCCGCGACCCCGGCGAAGAGCAACGGCAGTCGCGTCTCGACGCCCGGAATGCCGTTCGGCACCCAGCGGAACGAGGCATCCTCGCCCTTGAGCTTCTTGCCGGCGGGATCGTCGTAGCGGAACGGCGCGTGGTCGGAGGAGACGATCGAGAAGACGCCGGTCGCCAGCCCCTGCCAGATCGCCGCCTGGTTTCCCGCCTCGCGTGGCGGCGGCGAGCAGATGCATTTGGCGCCCTCGAAACCGGGGCCGGCGAGATCGTCCTCGCTGAGGAAGAGATACTGCGGGCAGGTCTCGGCATGGAGCGAGACGCCGCGGCTCTGGGCGCGGCGGATCTCCTCCATCGCGTCGGCGCCGGAGACGTGGACGATGAGGATGGGGACGTCGACCAGTTCGGAGAAGGAGATGGCGCGGTGGGTGGCCTCGCGCTCGATCACCTTGGGCCGCGAGGCGGCATGGAAGAGCGGCGCGGTCTTGCCGTCGGCCTCCAGCCGGTCGGTGAGCCAGGCGATGCAGTCGGCGTTCTCGGCGTGGACCATGACCATGGCGCCGTGGTCGCGGGCGACCGACAGCACGTCGAGGATCTGGCGATCGGAGAGCTTCAGATCGTCGTAGGTCATGTAGATCTTGAACGAGGTGTAGCCCTCGGCGATCAGCGCCGGCAGTTCGCGCGTCAGCACGTCCGGCGTCGGGTCGGTGACGATCAAATGGAAGGCATGATCGATCATCGCCTTGCCCGATGCTCGAGCATGATAGTCGTCGACCGCGGCCCTGAGGCTCTGGCCGCGGACCTGGGCGGCGAAGGGGATGATCGTCGTGGTGCCGCCGAAGAGGGCCGAGCGGGTGCCGGTGAGGAAGTCGTCGGCCATGCGCGAGCCGTCGCCGGTCGGCTGATCGAAGTGGCAGTGGCCGTCGACGCCGCCGGGCAGCACCAGCCGACCGGTGGCGTCGACGTCGCGCGTCCCGGCGGGCAGCCGCTCGGCCAGCGCCACGATGCGGCCGTCCCGCACTCCGAGGTCGCAGGCGACGAGCGCGCCCGGAAGGGCGACGCGCCCGCCGCGAACCGTCAGATCGTAGGTTTCCATCGTCGTCCTCCGATGTCGTCGGCGGGCTCCGGCCCGCGGATGCTTCGTCTCGGTTGCCACCTCTCGTCACGAACGGCGCACCTCGCTCGACCTCGCCGCGGCGTCGGCTGCGGCGAAGCGGCCCGGAACGGCGCGGTCGGACCTCCGGTCCGCTCGCCACGTCATGTCCGCCGCCGTCGGGTGATGCCTCGCCCGGCCGCCGACTCCCGCGAACCGAGGAGATCCTGCCGACAGACCTCCGCCACGATCGTACCGGTTCGCGCGATGTGCCGCGCCATGGCGGTGCGCGCCGCATCGCGGTCGCCGCGGCGCAGCGCCTCGAGGATCTCGCGGTGTTCGCGAATGGATTCCTCGACCCGCCCCTCGGTCGCGAGCGCCACGTTGCGGGCACGCTGCAGCCCTCCGAGAACCCGCTCGTGGGTCTTGGCGAGAGACGGATTGCCGCTCGCGGCGATGATGATGAGATGGATCCGCTGGTTGAGCCGGATGTAGCGATCGCGGTCGCCCGCCGCTTCGGCCGCTTCCATCTGGATCTGGAGGCGCTCCAGTCTGTCGATGTCGAGGGGCGAGATCCGGTCGGCGGCGAGCCCGGCGGCGAAGGACTCGAGCGCCTCCTCGACCTCGAACAGATGCCCGAGTTCGACCGGGTCGAGGGGCGCGACGATCGCCGCCCGATTGCGACGCAGATCGACCAGTCCTTCGGCGGCGAGGAGCTTCAGCGCCTCGCGGATCGGTGTGCGCGACACGCCCAATCGCTCGACCAGTTGGCTCTCGACCAGCGGTAGGCCGGAGCGCAGCCGATTGCTCAGGATCTCGCGCCGCAGTTCCTCTGCGACCCGATCGGTGGCCGAAGGATCCGGCTCGGGGCGACGTCGGCGCGGCGGTTGGTCGGTGTCGGCGACGGTCATGTGGAGATCGACGCCTCCAGAGCGGCGGCGGCGTCGAGCACATGCCGATCCGACCCGCGCGGTCCCACGATCTGGAGGCCGATCGGTAGACCATCGTCGGTAAGGCCACAAGGGATCGTCACCGCCGGCACCAGCGCGTGATTGAAGAAGGGCGTGAAGACGGCATGGGCGCGCGGCTCGACCGCCTGCCCGTCGATGGTCTCCGGCCCCAGCCGGTCGAGCGGCCAGGGGGCGCAGGGAACGGTCGGGCAGAGGAGGAGATCGACGTCGCCGAAGAAGTCCGCCAACGCCCGGGCGATCGCCCCGCTCGCCAGCCGTGCCCGCGCCACCGCCGCGCCGTCGAGCGTGAGACCGGCGTCGATCTGCCGGCCGACGTCCGGATCGAAGAGTTCGGGCTCGGCGCGCCGCCGGTCGCCGTAGAGCGCCGCGAGGCCGGCGTGTTGCAGCGGCATCAGCCCCGCCTCGCCGAGACCGGCCGGCCAGACGGGATCGACGCGGCGGAGATCGATGCCGATCCGCGCCAAGCTCCCGGCGACCCGCTCGATCGCCGCGCGCACGCTCGCATCGACCGGAACCTCGAGCCCCAGCCGGGGCGACAGCGCGAACCGCGTCGCGTTCAGCGGACGCGGCGTCGTGGCCGGGATCGCGATCGACTCCGGGTCGCGCGGATCGGGCCCGGCGATCGCGTCGAAGACCAGCCGGGCGTCGCCGACGTCGCGGGCGATCGGCGCGAGGCACTCGATGCCGGAGAACGGGCCGGGGAAGCCCGGGCCGTTCGGCACCGCGCCGAACGAGGGTTTGAACCCGACGATGCCGCAATGCGCCGGCGGGCGCCGGCTCGATCCGCCGGCATCGGTGCCGATCGCGACCGGCACCAGCCCCGCAGCGACCGCCGCCGCCGGTCCCCCCGACGAGCCGCCGGGAGTGAGGCGGGCATCGAGTGGATGCCGCGTCGGCCCGTAGACGCGGTTGGTCGTCACCCCCTTGCAGGCGAACTCCGAGGTGTTGGCCATGCCCATGATCACCGCCCCGGCCCGCCGCAGTCGCTCGACGACGATCGCATCGCGCGGCGGGCGGAAGTCGCGATAGAGCAGGGAGCCGTTGGTCACCCGCCGTCCGGCGACCCAGATCGTGTCCTTGATCAGCACCGGCAGTCCGGCGAGCGGCAGCTCTTCGCCGGCGGCGAGGCGGCGATCGACCTCGCGCGCTGCGACGAGCCCCTCGTCCGGGTCGAAGTCGACCACGGCGCCGAGGGTCGAGGCGGCGATGCGCGCAATCGCGGCGCGGGCAACCGTCTCGGCGGTGGTCCGGCGGGCCTGCACGGCGGCGACGATGGCGCGGGCGGATTCGGCTGTCATGGATGGCCTCTCGACAGGAAGACGGCGGCGAGCGCCGCGGCGGCGCCGATGACCACGAAGGCGCTGGCGAGGCCGGCGATCGCCGTGACCAGGGCGATGACCAGCGGCCCGACGACGAGGCCGAGATAGGAGACCGTCAGCACCGCGCCCGTGGTCTCGGCCACCCGCCCCTCGGGCGCGAGGCGCGCCACCTCGGCGACGAAGATGCCGTTCCAGCCGCTGGCGGTCAGCCCGAGGACCGCCGCCGTCGGCCAAAGCAGCGTCGAGGGCAGGGCGGTGCCGGCGATCGCCGAACCGATCGCCGCGATGCCCATCACCACCCCGAGGCCGACGAGGAGGGGCCGTGTGCCCGTCACCGTCGCGACCGCGCCCCAGCCGAGCCGGCCGACCAGACCGCCGATCTGGGCGACCGCCAACAGCCGGCCGGCGCCGATCGGATCGAGACCGCGCGTCTCGATCATGAGGAGCACGAACCAGCCGTTGACGAGGAGCTGCAACGCCCCCCAGGGCACCGAGACCAGCGCCAGACGGTTGAGGTCGCGCCGCTCCCTGAGCAGGCGCAAAACGGCGGGGAGGGCGAGCGGCGCACCGATCGTTCCGACACCGCGCCACCGGCGCGCCAGGAGGGCGAGGCACCCGGCGAGCAGCAGTGCGGCGACGCCGACGAGACCGAAGGCCGCCCCGGCCCCGGCCGTCGCGGCGACGACCGGCAGGACGAGCGAGGCGCCGGCCGCGCCGATCTGATTGCCGGTCTGGCGCACCGACAGGACCAGCGGGCGGCGGGCGGGCGGCGTCAGCGCCGCGAGCAGCGCGGTCGAGGCCGGCGTCTCCGGCCCGAAGGCGAACCCGACCGCGACGCCCGCGACGACGAGTGCGACGAGCCCGGTCGACCCCGAGAGGATCGCCGCGCCGACCGCCACCGCCAGCGCGCAGGAGATCGCCGTCGCCGCCGAGCCGCGGGTCCGCACGAGACGCCCGCCGTAGAACGCCGTGGCGGTGCCGACCGCGAAGACCACCGTCGACCACACGGCCAGCCGTTCGGCATCGAGCCCGGCGCTCGGTGCGAGCACGCCGGGGGCGAAGAGCGCGGCGGCGACGATCGCCTGCAGGCCGGTCATCGCGGCGAGCGCCGGGCCGAGCGTCGGCGCGGGCCGTGCATCTTCCTCTGGCGCGATGGGGGTCGGCCGCTCTACCATCCCGACCTCGCGAGAAGGTGGGGATCATGGCTGGCGGCATTTCTGTTCACGGCGTCGACATCGCGCGCGGCATCGCCGCCGAGGGCCTCCGGGTCGAACTCTTCGCGCTCGAGCCCGAGCGGCGCCTGATCGCCGAGGGCCGCCTCGCCGCCGACGGGCAGCTGCATCACCCGGTGGTGAAGGGCGACGGGGTGACGCGCGGTGCCTGGGAATGCCTCTTCCATCTCGGCGACTGGTACGCCGAGCGCGGCGACGCCGAGGGCGTGCCGCGATTCCTCGACGTCGTGCCGTTCCGCTTCGTCGTCGACCGGGTGGAGGAGCATTTCCATCTGCCTCTGAAGTTCACGCCCTGGGGCGTTCAGCTCTTCCGCGGCGTCTGAGCGCCTCGCGCCGATCAGGCGAGACGCCGCGACAGGCCGGTCACCCGCTCCATCAGGATCATCACCGCGACCGTGGCGACGATCAGCACGCCCGAGAGCGCCGCGATGGTCACGTCGAGCCGGCCCTCGAGGTCCTGCCACATGCGGATCGGCAGCATGTCGGTCGCCGCGTCGCGCAGGAACAGCGAGACCGGCACGTTGTCGAAGGACGACATGAAGGCGACGAATCCGCCCGACAGGATGCCGGGCTTGATCAGCGGCAGGGTGATGCGGCGGAAGGTGGTGATCCGGCTGGCGCCGAGGCTCGCCGAGCATTCGAGCAGCACCGGATCGAGCTGGGCGAGCGAGGCGATGGTGTTGCGCACCACGAAGGGCACGCAGACGACGGTGTGGCCGATCACCAGCGTCACCTTCGACACCGGCAGGCCGATCGCCGAGAAGAACATCAGCCCGGCGAGGCCGAAGGCGAGCGCCGGCAGCACCAGCGGCGACATGAAGACGCTGTCGAGGATCCGCGCCGAGAGCGTCTTCGACCGCGCGATCGGCAGGGCCGCCGCCACGCCGAGGACGATCGACAGACCGGTCGACCACGCCGCGACGACGAAGCTGTTCTTCGCCGCGAACTGGAGCTGCCAGGCGTTCCACAGCTCGACGTACCAGCGCGTCGACCAGCCCGGCGGCGGGAACTTCAGCGAGAAGCCGGAGGTGAACGAGACGATCAGCACCACCGCGGACGGCGCCACCAGGACGACGAGGGCGATGATCGACAGGCCGATCATCACGCCGTGGAAGGTGAGGACGTCGAGGGTCGGACGGCGAGCGGCCATGGTTCTCACCCCTGCGCGAGACCGCGCGACAGGCGGCCGAGCGTGTTGAAGACGGTGACGACGGCGAGCACGGCGACGAGGAAGACGATCGAGATCGCCGCCGCGAAGGGCCAGTTCTGCAGTGTCGAGGCCTGCTGATAGAGGTACATCGGCATGAACAGCATCTGCCCGCCGCCGATCAGCGACTGGGTGATGAAGGCGGTGATCGAGGCGGCGTAGGTCAGCATCGAGCCGGCGACGATGCCGGGCAGCGACAGCGGCAGGATCACCTTGGCGAAGGTCCGCCACGCGCCCGCTCCCAACACTTCCGATGCGGCGACGAGATTGGGGTCGATGCGCGCCAGCGCCGTGGCGAGCGGCAGCACCATCAGCGGCATCTGCACCTGCGCCAGCGCCACCACCACGCCGAGATCGGTATAGAGCAGCTTCAGCGGCGTATCGACGAGGCCGAGCGACATCAGCGTCGAGTTGACGATGCCCTGGCGGCCGAGGATGACGATCCAGGCGAAGGTGCGCACCACCACCGAGGTGAGGAGCGGCAGGAGCACGATCAACATGATCACGCTCTTGCCGAAGGAGCCCGATCGGGCGTGCAGCCACGCCACCGGCCAGCCGAAGAAGAGACAGACCGCCGTGACCTTCACCCCCAGCCACAGGGTGGAGGCGAGCACGCCGAGACTGAAGGGGTCGCCGAGGAACTGGACGTACTGGGTGACACCCCAGTGCGCCCCGCTCGTGTCCGTCTGAAAGGAGAGGGCGACCAGAACCGCCAGCGGCGCCAGGAAGAAGGCGGCGAAGAACGCCGCCAGCGGCAGCGCCAGACGCAGATCGTAGCCCGAGACGTCGAGGGTACGGCGGATCCCAGAGGCGGCCATGCGGGGTCTCCCGGCGAGAGGCGCACGAGGCGATGGGGAGGGCGGGCCCGGCTCGAGCCCGCCCCCACGCGCGTCAGAGCTTGATGTCGCGGTTGAACCGCTCGATCCAGGCGGCGCGCTGCTGGTTGATCTTCGCCCAGTCCTGGAAGACGAACTTCTTCTTGAGGTCGTCGGTGTCCTTGGCCAGCACCTTGGCGATCTCGCCGGCCATCTTCACCTTGGTGTTGGTCGGCACGATCAGATAGGGCGCCTCCATCAGGGTCGCCTGCACCTCGGGCGACAGCGCCGCCTCGATCAGCTTGAAGGCGAGCTCCTTGTTGGGCGAGTTCTTGACGATGTGGATGGTCGTCTTGAAGGCGATCGCGCCCTCCTTCGGAGCGACGAACTCGACCGGCACGCCGCGCGCCTTGAGGATCTGGATGGCGTTGAAGTTGCCGGGCGAGATGTCGATCTGGCCCTGCTGGAACAGCGAGGCGAGGGCGCCCGGATTGGCGGCGACGGCGGCGAGATTGGGCTTCAGCTTCTCGATCGCGGCGAAGGCCGGGTCGATGTTCGCCTCCGAGCCGCCGTACATCTTGGCGATCTCGACCATGAAGCCGGTGCCGAGCGTCGAGTTCATGTTGGTGATGCCGACGCGGCCCTTGAACTCGGGCTTCCACAGATCGGCCCACGAGGTCGGCGGCGTCTTGATCGCCTCCGGGTTGTAGGTGAGGCCGACCACCTGGAAGAACGGTGCCGGGCCGCTGGCGATCTGCGCCTCACCGATCAGATCCTTGAAGTAGGCGCTCTTCTCGACCGGATAGGGCTCGACGAGATCCTGCCCGATCGCCACCAGCGCCGGGCCCGGATCGTGCAGCATGACGTCGATCGGCGGATTGGCGCGCGCCGCGTTGACCTTGGCGATCTGGTCGACCGACAGCATCGGGTCGAGCACGATCTGGGCGTCCGCGTTCGCCTTGCGGAAGGCGGGGACGAGCACCGCCTTGTGCGCCTCTTCCCAGCTGCCGGTGAAGGTGGCGAAGACCAACGGGCGAGCCTGGGCCAGCGACAGGCCGGGGAAGGCCTGCATCGCGCCGAGCGTCAGGGCGGTTTCGAGAAGGCGACGTCTGGTGAGCATGGAACTCTCCTTGTTCGTCCGATGACCCGGGCGGGCTCAGACCGTCTGCGGATAGGCTGCGGCGAGGCCGGGACCCGCCATCGAGATGCGAACGGCGGTGCCGGCCGCACGGAGGAGCGAGCCGCCGGATCGCGGCTCGGAGATCTTCAGCGCCGCCCCGGTGCCGGTGCGGACCTCGTGGACCACCGTCGGTCCGAGCGGCAGCGCCATCTCGACCACGCCGGCGAAGCCCTCCTCGCCGGGCGCGTCGATCCTCAGATGCTCGGGGCGCAGGCAGACGACGACGCGGCTGCCCTCGGCGAGCGGGCCGCCGGGGGCGCGCACCGAGACGTCGCCGCCGCTGTCGAGCCGCACCCTGAGGAGGTCGCCGTCCCGGCCGACGACCGCGCCGCCGAGCTCGTTGGCGCTGCCGACGAAGGTGTTGACGAAGCGCGTGGCGGGGGTGTCGTAGATCGAGGTCGGGCTGGCGAACTGCTCCAGCCGCCCCTGCGACAGAACCGCGACGCGATCGGCCATCGACAGCGCCTCCTCCTGGTCGTGGGTGACCAGGATCGTGGTGATGCCGGAGAGGCGCTGCAGCCGCTTCACCTCGATCTGCATGTCGAGACGCAGGTTCTTGTCGAGCGCCGCGAAGGGCTCGTCGAGGAGCAGGATCGACGGTTCGATCGCCAGCGCCCGAGCGAGCGCCACGCGCTGCTGCTGGCCGCCGGAGAGTTGGCGCGGCAGGCGTTCGCCGAAGCCGCCGAGCTTGACCAGATCGAGCATGCGCTCGACCGTCTCTTTCTGCGCCGTCCGCGAGGCGCCGCGCGCGGCGAGGCCGTAGGCGATGTTCTCGGCGATCGTCATGTGCGGGAAGAGGGCATAGTTCTGGAACACGATGCCGACCGCCCGCCGCGCCGGCGGCAGCGCATCGACCACGTCGTCGCCGATGACGATCCGCCCCTCGCTCTGGGCGATGAACCCGGCGATGATCCGAAGCAGCGTGGTCTTGCCGCAGCCCGACGGTCCGAGCAGGGCGACGAGCTCGCCGCCCTTGACGTCGAGATTGATGTCGTGGAGCGCCGTCGACTGGCCGAAGCGGTGCGAGACGGCGTCGACGACGAGGGAACGTCCAGCGTGGATCGGGGATGACGACATGCGGCACTCCGGCATCGAGATTGCACCCTGTATCGAGCAAACTGCATGCCGTTTTTTTCTTTGATGAATGAAAACAGTTAGATGAACTATTCTCGATCTTCGTTCCGAAAGCGCCGGGATGAAATCGTGAGCAGAATCGGAGGGGCTCGAATGCACATGCCGCCGAATGAGGCGCCGCTCTTCGATCGCCCGGCGACCGAGCTGGTCGCGGCGATGCGCGACGGCTCGCTCGCGGTGGGCGACGTCGTCGCGGCCCATCTCGACCGCATCGCCGCCCTCGATCCGGCGCTCGCCGCCTGGATCACGATCGACGGCGAGGCCGCCCGCGCCACCGCCGCCGCGCTCGATGGGCTCCCCCCCGCCCGTCGCGGCCCGCTGCACGGCCTGCCGGTCGGCGTGAAGGACCTGATCGACACCGCCGGGCCGGTGACCACGCAAGGGTCGATCCTCTACGCCGATCGGCTGCCGATCCGCGACGATCTCGTGGTGGCGCGGCTCAGGGCGGCGGGCGCGGTGATCCTCGGCAAGACCAACACCCCGGAATTCGGCATGGGCGCCGTCTGCACCAACCGGATCTGCGGCCCGACGCGCAATCCCTTCGATCTCGCGCTGACCAGCGGCGGCTCGTCCGGCGGCTCGGCCGTGGCGGTGGCGACCGGCATGGCGGCGGCGGCGCTCGGCACCGACTTCGGTGGCTCGGTGCGCACGCCGTCGAGCTTCTGCGGCACGGTGGCGGTCCGCCCGACCCCCGGGCGCCTGCCGTCGCCGACCCGCGCGCTCGGCGCCGACACGACCGCCACCCAGGGGGTGATGGGCCGCAGCGTCGACGACTGTTTCCTGCTGCTCGATGCCCTCGCCGGTCCCCATCCGCACGATCCGACCTCGGCGATCGTCGATCGTCCGGCGGTCGAGGCGCCGCGCGTCGCGGTCTCCGTCGATCTCGGCGTCGCGCCCGTCGCCGAGGCGGTGCGAGCCCGCTTCGCCGAGGCGGTCGACGCGCTCGCGGCCGTCCTCGGCCCAGTCGTGCGAGCGACGCCCGATTGCACGGGAGCCGTCGAGGCGTTCAAGACGATCCGCGCCGCCCACGTCCGCCACGCCTACGGTTCGCTCGCCGATCGATTCGGCGATCGACTGACGCCGACCGTCGCCTGGAACATCGCCGCCGGGGCCGGGCTCTCGGCCGAGGCCTATCTCGCCGCCGAGGCGCAACGGACGGCGCTTCGCCGGCGCTTCGCCGACTTCTTCGCCGAACACGATCTGCTGATCACCCCCGCCGCCTCGGTCCTGCCCTGGCCGAACGCCGACGGCGAGGTCGTGGCGATCGACGGCCGGCCGCTCGGCGATGTGCTCGACTATCTCGCGATCACCTTCGTCGTCTCGCTCACCGGCCACCCCGTCCTGTCGCTGCCGGCGCCCCAGGGAGACTACGCCCTGCCGTTCGGTCTCCAGATCGTGGCGCGGCCGGGCGAGGAGGAGACGCTGCGGCTGGTCGGTCGCCGGCTCGAGGCCGCCGGCTTCCGTCATCGTTGGCCACCGCTTCTCGGCCCGCCCGCTCCGCCGATCCCATGATGCCCGCCCGCCCGTCCCCTCCGCCCGTCCGCAGAAGGCTGCCGTCCCGATGAAGATCCTCGTCGCCAACCCCAACACCACCGCCGGTGTCACCGACCGCCTCGTCGAGGTCGGCCGACGCGTCGCAGCCCCCGGCACCGATCTCGTCGGCCTCACCGCGACACGGGGCGTGCCCTACATCGCCAGCCGTGCCGAAGCCCAGATCGGCGGGGCGGTGTTGCTCGAGATGCTCGCCGACCATCTGCCGGGGTGTGACGCGGCGATCGTCGCCGCCTTCGGCGACCCCGGCCTCGGTGGCGCGCGCGAACTCTTCGACGTCCCGGTCGTCGGCCTCGCCGAGGCCGCCATGGTGACGGCGCTCATGCTCGGGCGACGCTTCGCAGTGGTCACCTTCGCGACGGCGCTCGAGGCCTGGTACGAGGAGACGATCGACGCCCACGGGCTGCGCGACCGTTCTGCCGGCGTCTTCTGCGCCGATCGCGCCTTCGCCAGTCTGATGACCGTCGGCGACGAGATGGCCGACGCGCTCGTCGACCTCTCCGGGCGGGCGATCACGGCGGGTGCCGACGTGGTGATCCTCGGCGGTGCGCCGATATCGGGCGTCGCGACGGCGATCGGCGGCCGCATCCCGGTGCCCTGCGTCGATCCGATCTCGGCGGCAGTCGCCCAGGCCGAGACGTTGGTGCGGCTCGCACCGGTGAAGGCGCGTGCCGGCACCTACCGGCGACCGCCGGCCAAGAGCTCGCTCGGCCTCCCGCCCGCACTCGCCGCCCGCATCGGCCACACCGACCCCGGCTGACCACCCCAGCCGCGAGCGCGGCCGCCGGCGACCCCGGCGCGGCAGGGCGCACCGCCGACGGGATCCCCATGGACCCTCTCGAACGGCCGATCCGCCCACCTCCCGCGTTGCGTCGGCCCGCCGCCCCCGTTAGATCTGCCGCGATCCTCTCCGGCGAAGGCACGGCTCTTGAACAAGCACTTTCTCGGTCTCGACGGCCTGCGCGGCATCGCCGCCTACATGGTCGTCGTCCACCACACCATCCTCAAGGGCACGGACATCGGTGGCCTGTCGGTGTTCCTGTTCTTCGTCCTCTCCGGCTTCCTCATCACCGGCATCCTGGTCCGGCTGAGAGGCAAGATCGAAGCGGGCAACGCGACCATCCGCGGAGCCCTCGGCGACTTCTGGCTGCAGCGGGCGCTGCGCATCTTCCCGGCCTACTATGTCTGGCTGGCGGTCTTCCTGCCGGTCGACTGGTATTGGTACGAAGGCCAGACGCTGGCGCGGATCGGCTGGTACCTGCTCTACGTCCAGAACTTCCTGATCGCCTTCGTCACCCACGGCTGGGGCGACTTCACCCATACCTGGTCGTTGGCGGTCGAGCAGCAGTATTACGTCTTCTTCGCGCCCCTGGTGCTGATCGTCGCCACCGTTTGGCATCGCCGCTTCTTCGCCGCCGCGATCGTCGTGAGCCTCGCGGTGATCACCGCTCTGATGCTCGCCGGCTACGAGATGGTGACGCTCTATCCGACCCCCTCGACCGGTTTCGTCTTCATGGGCGTCGGTGCGATCCTGGCCGTGACGCCGCGCGAGAGATTGCGGCCGTTCGGCAACCCGGTCCTGGTGATCGCGGCGCTCGGACTGATCGTCCTCCTCGCCCTCTATCCGGTCGCCGAGCGCAACCATGTCGCCCGTGTTCCCTACGTCTTCCTGGTGATCGGCTCGGCCGCGTCGCTCGGGGTGATCATGGCGGCGGTGCTCGGCCGGCCCGGCGCGGCGGCGGTCTCGCTGCTGGAGATGTCGCCTTTCCGATATCTCGGTCGCATTTCCTATGCTCTCTACATCATCCACCTGCCGGTCGCGCTGTGGGTGGAGGACTTCGGAGGTCTCGCCCGTTGGCAGGCGCTCACCGGCATCCCCGCCGACTGGATCCACTTCGTGGTGGTCTCGGCGGTGTCGATCGGGCTGGCGCATCTGTCCTACGATTGGGTCGAGAAGCCGTTCCTCGATCTCAAGGCGCGGCTGAAGGATCGCGCCGGGGCGCGCACCGAGCCGAGCTGATCGGCGCCTCCCGGTCCAGTCGACCACGAGCGGTGCGGCGCCGACCGTTGCCGCCCCCGAGCCCGAGGACGCCCCGCCCATGACCGCCCCGAGCCCCGGACATCTCGTCTTCTTCTCCCCCTCCGGCAAGCGCGACCGCTTCCCCGAGGGGACGAGCGTGCTGGAAGCCGCCCGCCGCCTCGGTGTCGATCTCGATAGCGTCTGCGGTGGTCGCGGCATCTGCGGTCGCTGCCGCGTCGTGCCGGTCGACGGCGCCAACCCCAAGCTCGGCGTCGTCTCCGCCGCCAGCCACCTGACCCCGCGCGGCTCGGTCGAGGAGCGTTACGAGGACAAGCGCGGCGCGCTGCCCGAGGGCTGCCGCCTCGGCTGTCAGGCGAAGATCACCGGCGACGTCGTCCTCGACGTGCCGCCCGAGGCCCAGGTCCATCGCCAAGTGGTGCGGAAGCGCGCCGAGGCCCACCCGATCGACGTCGATCCGCTGATCCGCCTGCACTATGTCGAGGTCCGCGAACCCGACATGCACGACCCCTCCTCGGACGCCCGCCGCCTCGCGGAGGCGCTCGCCGCCCAATGGGGCATCGCCGAGGCCCGCCTCGATCTCGCCGTTCTCGCCGACCTGCAGAAGACCCTGCGCAAGGGCGGATGGAAGGTGACGGTGGCGTTGCGCGACGGCCGCGACGTCGTCGCCGTCTTCCCCGGCTTCCGCGAGGCGGCGCACGGCCTCGCCGTCGACGTCGGCTCGACCACCATCGCCGCCCATCTCTGCGACCTCGTCACCGGCGAGGTGGTCGCCTCGGCCGGGGTGATGAACCCGCAGATCCGCTTCGGCGAGGATCTGATGAGCCGCGTCTCCTACGTGATGATGCATCCGGGCGGCGAGGTCGAACTGACCGACGCGGTGCGCGGCGCCCTGAAGACCCTCACCGAGAGCGTGACGAGCGAGGCCGGCCTCACCCCCGCCGACGTCCTCGACATGACCCTGGTCGGCAACCCGATCATGCATCACCTCGTCTTCGGCCTCGACCCGACCGAGCTCGGCGGCGCCCCCTTCGCACTCACCGTCGACGGCGGCCTCACCGTCCCGGCCCGCGACCTCGGTCTCGGCCTCGCACCCGGCGCGACGGTCTATGCCCTGCCGCTGATCGCCGGCCACGTCGGCGCCGACACGGCGGGCGTGGTGCTGGCCGAGGGCCCGCATCTCGGCGACGAGGTGCGGCTTCTGGTCGACGTCGGCACCAATGCCGAGATCGTCCTCGGCAATCGCCATCGCCTGCTCGCCTGCTCCTCGCCCACCGGCCCGGCCTTCGAGGGCGCGCAGATCTCGAGCGGTCAGCGCGCCGCCCCGGGCGCCATCGAGCGCGTCCGCATCGATCCGGTGACATTGGAGCCGCGCTTCAGGGTCATCGGCTGCGACCTGTGGTCCGACGAGCCGGGCTTCGCGGCGGCCACCGCCGCGACCGGCGTCACCGGCATCTGCGGCTCCGGTATCATCGAGGTGGTGGCCGAGATGCGGCTCGCCGGCCTCATCACCCCCGACGGCATCGTCGACGGGGCGATGGCGGCGCGCACCCCGCGCATCGAGGCCGAGGGCCGCACCTTCGCGTTTCTTCTCCATGACGGCGAGCCGCGGATCACGGTGACGCAAGCCGACATCCGCGCCATCCAGCTCGCCAAGGCGGCGCTGCACGCCGGCATCCGCCTGCTGATGGACGCCTACGGCGCGACGACGGTCGACCGCATCGGCCTCGCCGGCGCCTTCGGCTCCCACATCGACGTCAAATACGCGATGGTTCTCGGTCTGGTGCCCGATTGCCCGCTCGATCGCATCGTCTCGGTCGGCAACGCCGCCGGCACCGGCGCCCGCATCGCGCTGCTCGACCGCAAGGCGCGGGCGGAGATCGAGGAGGTGGTCCGCCGCATCGACAAGATCGAGACGGCGCTGGAGCCCGCCTTCCAGGGCCATTTCGTCGCCGCCATGGCGATCCCGCACAAGTCCGACCCGTACCCGCACCTCGAAGCCGCCCTCGGCCTCACCTTCGACCGCGGCCCCCCCCCGGGCGACGCCGACGGTCGGGGAGGGGAGCGACGGCGGCGGAGGAGGGAGTGATACGGCCGGGCGGCCGGGGGCCGGCCCGATGCGTTCGCCGCCCGTTTCGCCGCAGGATGATCTCGAACCGTCGCCGAGGTGGGTGCATCGGATATCGACGGATCGTCCCTTTGTCGTCCTCTCCCCCCTGGAGGGGGAGAGACAGAGGGGGGGCTGAGAAGTCCCATCGATCGCGGCGTTCGAGGAGGGGCTATCCCCCCCTCCCTGTCCCTCTCCCTCCAGGGGGGAGGGGACGCTCGAACGACGGTCGGCGCGCGGAGCCGTGGTCGTGCCGTCTGCCGCTGGCGGACTTCGATGCCAGCGCCGCCACCCCCAGCGACAGCGTCACCCCCGCCGCCCACCAGCTCGGCGCCACCCGTGCCGCGACGGCGAAGTTCGCCGCCACGATCGGCTCGACCGCGCGGCCGGTCTTGAGCACGAACCACAGCGCTTCCCACCCCGCCGCGCCGAGGAAGGCCGCGACCGTCGCCGCCGCGACCGTCGTCCATCCGAGCCGCAGCCGGTGGACGATCGCCACCCGTACCGCCAGCCCGCCGCAGGCGAACCCCGTCAGCAGCGCTCCTTGGGCGAGGTCGAGCTTCGATTGCAGCGTCAGATGGACGAGGGCGAGGACGACGATCGGGTGGACGAGCCCGTGCAGCCGCTTCCAGCGCTCCGCCCCGAGCCGGGCGACCATGCCGTCGGTCGAGGTCGCCGCCATCGCCGAAAGGCCGAGGAAGGCGGCGAGGCCGATCGTGAGATACGGCCGCACCATCGCCTCGAAGGCCATGGTCGCCGGATCGAAGCCGAGATCCGCCGCCCACAGCGCCACGTGCAGCACCGAATAGGCGAAGCCGGCGAGCCCCAGCGTCCGGCGGATGCCGAAGAGCTTGGCCGCCCCCGCCAGCCGGGCGATCGGCGTCATCGCGATCGCCGCGAGGACGAAACGCATCGCCCAGTCGCCCGAGACGTGGATCGCCTCGGCGAGCGGTCGTGCGCCGAGATCGTCAGCCGACCACCGGGCCACGAGGATCGCCGCCGGCACCAGCGTGGCGGCGAAGGCGACGGCGCGCAGGGGGGACGGCCGGCCGGTTCGATCGGTCCAGGGAGCGAGGCGGAGGAGAGACGACGTCATCGGCGAAGGGACATCCGGCGGGAGGGAACATGCCTCCCATACGGGGCGGCCGTCGCATCCGTTTCATCAAATGCCCGCGAGGCGGTGGTGAGGCCCCCGCGCCGGGTCGGCCGCGCGCGCTGCTGTGCCGGTCTCAGCTCTTCCACATCAGCGATTTGGCGGCGATCAGCGCCCGCAGCGGCACGACGAAGAGGCCGAGCGTCAGCAGCACCCCCGCCCAGGCCCGCCATTCGCCGGGAACGAAATAGAGGAGTTGCACCCGCAGCCGGGCGCTCAGTTGCTTGCGCCGCCCGGCCATGGTCTGCCCACCCGACGACAGGCGGTAGCGCAGCAGCACCTCGGGCAGGTTGGCGAGCTTCCACCGTGTCTGGATGCGTCGCCAGAACTCGTAGTCGAGCGCCGCCTGGATGGCGGGGTTGTAGCCGCCCATCAGCCGGAACACCTCGGCGCGGATCATCGCGCTCGGCTGCACCATGGCGCTGTTGAAGAACATCGCCCGCCGGATCGCTTCATCGTCGCTCGGATGGCGATGGACGTAGATCGGCTCGAGCGTCACCTCGTCGAAGGTCTGCATGGCGGTGCCGACGGCGCCGACGTCCGGATGGGCGTCGAGGAAGGCGACCTGCGCCACGAAGCGTCCCGGCAGGGCGACGTCGTCGGCATCCATCACCGCGACGTAGTCGTAGCCGCGGCCGAGCACCTCGTGGAGGGCGAAGTTGAAACACGCCGCCTGACTGCTGTTCTTCGCCATGCGGACGAGCCGCATCCGCTCCGGATGGGCGGCGAGGAGATCGCCGAGGACGTCGGCGACCGGCTCGGGACTGCAGTCGTCGATGACCAGGAGATCGACCGCAAGCGTGTTGTCGAGAATGCTCTCGGCCGCCTCGCGGACGGTCCCGTTCGCCTTGTACGCCGCCAGCAGCACGACGACGCGATGGGTCGCGGGTTGGCTGGCCGATCGATCGTTCACGTGGGCGTCCTGGTTCTGGGCGGTCTCGTCTCGCATCGGCCGAATCGCCGCCCCTGCGACGTGGGCCGTCCGACGCGAGGTGAGAGCAATACGACATTCCGGCGGTCTCGCACAGACACGTCGGTGTTTCGCGGATTCAGCTCCGCGATCCGTACTTGCCGCGTGACGTGTGACCGTCGAGCCCGACGTCGGGCAGGGCCGTCTCGATGTGTCCGGGCGCGAAGACGCTGACCGCGTGGAACACCGCTGCGATCAGCACCACCATGGCGATCGCCTGATGGGTCAACGCCAGCGACATCGGCACCTGCATCAACAGCGTCGCGATCCCCACCGCCAGTTGGAAGGCCACGGCGAAGCCGAGCACGAAGGCCGAAACCCGCGCCGTCGCCGTCCGCGCCGTGACCACCACGATGGCGAACTGCCCCATCGCCAGCCCGAACAGCACGTAGGCGCCGATCCGGTGGAGGAACTGAACCATGGCGTGGTTCTCGAAGAAGTTCCGCCACCAGGGCTCCCAGGTCATGAGATCGGGCGGCACGTAATAGCCGTTCATCGACGGCCAGGTGTTGTAGACGAGGCCGGCGTGATTGCCCGCGACCAACGCCCCGAGGAAGATCTGGACGATCACCCAGGCGAGCGTCGCTCCCGCCCCGATCCTCAGGATCGGCGATCGCCGCCGCTGTCGCGAGGACCTGCCGCAGGTCAGCGCGGTCCAGAGGATCACCGCGAAGATGATCGAGGCGAGGGTCAGGTGCACCGCCAGCCGATAGGGCGCCACCGTCACCCGGTCGACGAGACCCGAGGCCACCATCCACCAACCGACGAACCCCTGCAGCCCGCCGAGCACCAGGAGCAGCAGGTAGCGCGGCAGACGGGCACGGCCGATCGCGCCGGTGAGCCAAAAATAGGCGAGCGGGATCGCATAGACGAGGCCGATCGCTCGCCCGAGCAGCCGATGTGACCATTCCCACCAGAAGATCGCCTTGAACTCGGCGAGGCTCATCCCGGCGTTCTCCAGCCGATACTGCGGGATCTCCCGGTATTTGGCGAAGGCGGCCGCCCAATCGACCTCGGAGAGCGGCGGGATAGCGCCCATGATCGGCGCCCATTCGGTGATCGACAGGCCCGATCCGGTGAGCCGCGTCGCGCCGCCGACGATCACCATGGCGAAGATCATCGCCGCCACCACGAACAGCCAAAGCCGAATCGCCGGCACCGACTGCTCCACCGTCGCCACGCCATCGCCGTCGTGATCGTACGTCAGGATCGCCATCTCTCGGCTTCACTCCCTGCCTCGTTCCGAGATATAGACCGGCACCGGCGTGCCGACCACGGGCGCCGACGTCGCGGGTGGGCGTCCTCGGGCGTCGTGCCCTGCGACGGTTCGTCGCCGCCGCCTTTCGATATTTCAGCAGGACACCGACCATGACCTCGCCGCTTCGCCGTTTCGTCGGTTCCGTCGCCCTGGTGGTCCTGCTCCTGATCTATGTCTTCTTCGCCATGGCGCTCGGCGACGTCGTCGTCGCCACCAAGTCGGGATGGGTGCAGTTCGCCTATTTCGTCGTCGCCGGCCTCGCCTGGGTTCCCCCCGCCGGTGTCCTGGTGAAATGGATGTATGCGCCCGTCCGCCCGCGAGGCTGAGCGCGGCTTTCCCGAAGCCCCGGCCATCGCCTACTGTGGCGGCGCAACCCGTGCCGATGGATTCCTCCAACCGATGGCCGCCTCCGATCGACCTTCCCTCCGCCTCGAGGCCGTTGCCGATCCGGCGGCGATCGCCGACCTCTGGCGCTCGGTGGAGGAGGGGGGCATCACCGCGCCCTTCCAGCGCTCGGATTGGGTCGCGGCCTGGATCGCCGCCGGTGCGCTGTCCGAGGGGGTTCGCCCGCTGATCGTCGTCGGGCGATTCGCCGACCGGGCCGCCTTCCTCCTGCCGCTCGTGGCGGAGCGGCGCGGCGGAGCGACGATCGCCCGCCGCCTCGGTGGCAGCCACGCCTCGTACTGCGTCGGCGTCTGGCGTCCCGAAGCCTTCGCCGGGATCGATCCCACCGAACTCGTCGCCGGCCTCCGCGATCTCGGTCGTCGTGAGGGCGTCGACGCCTTCGCCCTCGATGCCGTCCCGCGTCTCTGGGAGGGCCGGACCCATCCGCTCGCCTCGGCGCTCGCCGCGCGGCCGACCCTCGACGACGCCCACGCCTTCCGCCTCGATCCCTCCTTCGAGCGCCTGCTCGCTGCCCGCAACGCCGGCCACAAGCGCAAGAAGCTGAAGCAGAAGGAGAAGCTCTTCACCGCCGCCGGCGGCTACCGGGTCGCCACGGCGACGACGCCGGACGAGGTCGAGGCGACGCTTTCCGCCTTCTTCGCTCAGAAGGCCGCGAGCCTCGCCGCCCGAGGCATCGCCGATCCGTTCGCCGCGCCCGGCGTGCGCGAGGCCTGGCGCCGGCTCGCCGTCGCGTCGCTGGGGCGCGACGAGCCGCTCCTCGAACTGACCCGGCTGGAGGCCGGCGGGGCGATCCGGGCGGTGATCGGCGCGGCGGTCGAGGGCGAGCGGCTCTACGCCCTCTTCGCCTCCTACGCCGAGGACGAGCTCGCACGCGCCAGTCCGGGCGAGACCCTGTTCTTCCGCCATATCGAGGCGGCCTGCGCCCGGGGCCTGGAGATCTACGACATGGGCGTCGGCACGGAGCGCTACAAGGCGAGCTGGTGCGACGAGCGCCTCGAACTCGTCGATCTGCGAATGCCGGTGAATGCGAAGGGCCGGATCTTCGTCGCCCTCGAAGCGCTTCTCGGAGGGCTGAAGGCTGCGATCCGCCGCAACCCCGCCCTCTGGACGGTGGTCCGCCGCCTTCGCGCCCGCCTCGCCGGTCGCCCGGCGGGGGAGGGGAGCCCGGAGGACTGATCTCAGGCGGCGACGTCCGCGTGCGACTTGACCTCGCCGTCGTCGACCGCGAGCACCCGAACCGAGGCGAGCCCGGCGATCGTGAGCCGCTCGCGCACTTTGGCCGTCTGCGGATCGTTGCCGGCGCCGTCGGCGGCCAGCACGATGGCGTCGGCCGAAGCGAGGAGTTCCGCGAAGGCGGTGTCGCCGCCGATCCGTCCGAGGTCGAGAATCAGATGATCGTAGGTGAGGTCGAGCGCCTCGAGCGCTTCGGCCAACTCGTCGCCGTCGAGATCCTCGGCGGTCAACCCGTCGCGACCGGCGAGTACCACGTGGCCGCGCGAAGCCCGGTCGCGGAAGATGATGTCGGCGAACCGCGCCTCTCCGGCGAGGAGATCGGCGAGCCCCGGCGTGTCGTCGTCGCCGACCAGATCGGCGAGCCCGCCCTCGCCGTCGAAGAGATCGACGAGGCAGACCTTGGCGCCGCGCTTCGCCGCGACGCGCAGCAATGCCAGCGCCACCACATGGGCGGCATGATCCGACGAAGCGGAGGTCACGACGATGCGCTGGCCGTCCTGCGCCTCGTTCTCGATCTCGCCCCAGATCCGCCCGAGCGAGGCGGCCGATTCCTTCTCCAGCGCCGAGGGTGCCTCGTGCGGCAGAAGGCCGGAGACCGGCGGCGGCTCCAGACGCGCCGCCGCGATCCGCCCGTCGACCGGCGCCGCCCCGGCGGTCGGCACCGGCTCGACCGTCTCGAGCGCCGCCTCGCGCGCCGTCGGACGGCGCAGGACGTTGCCGGAGAGGAACTCCCGCAGCACGATCCAGGTGCAGGCGAGGAGGAAGGTGGCGAGCGTGATCACCGCGGTGAGCGGCATCACCTTCGGGAACGACGGCTTCACCGGGACGGTCGCCGCCGAGATGATGCGCGCGTCGGCCGGCTGGGCGCCGGAGATCTGCTTGGCGAGGTTGTCGCGGTAACGCGCCAGGAACTCCTCGAGCTGGTCGCGCTGCACCTTGGCCTCGCGCTCCAGCGCCCGGAGCTGGATGTCCTCCTCGCCGGCCTTGGCGGCCTGCGACTTGAATTCGTTGAACTGCGCCCCGAGCTGCTTGACCCGGCCTTCCGCCACCTTGAGGTCGTTCTCGTAGCCGCCGAGCACCTTCTTGGCTTCGGCGCGGATCTGCATTTCGACGTCGGCGATCTGCGCCCCGATCGCCTGCACCTGCGGATGGTTGGCGAGATAGGTGGTGGAGAGTTCCGCCGCCCGCGCCTTCAGCGCCACCTGACGCTCGCGCAGCCGCTGCACCAGCGGCGAGGCCAGGACCTCGGAGGCGGTGTCGAGGCTCGCCCCGGTCTCGATCAGGCGCTTGAGCTGGCGCACCCGCGCCTCGGTTTCCGAGCGCTGCGCCTTGGCGGAGGTGAGCTGCGAATTGAGTTCGCCGAGCTGCTGCTCCGAGATCTTGACGTTGTTCTGCCCGACGAAGAGATCGGCCCCGGCTCGATACTGCTCGACCTTGGCCTCCGCGTCGGCGACCCGCTTGCGCAACTGCTCGATCTCGCCGGCGAGGAACTTGGTCGCCTCGGCCGAGTTGCGCCCCTTGGCTTCGGCGGCGGCGGAGAGATACTCGTCGACGATGGCGGTGGCGACCTTCGCCGCCTTTTCCGGATTGCGCGAGGTGAACTCGACCTGGATGACGCGTGTCTTCTCCACCTGGAACACCGAGAGCTGCTCGGTGAACTTCTCGAGCACCTTCTCCTCCGCCGACCCGCCGGCGTCGCGACCGAGCCCGACGAGACCGAGCAGGAGACGGGTCAATCCGCCCGAGGTGAACTCCGGATCGTCGGTGAGGTGCTGCGAGGCGATCACCCGACGGGCGATGTCGCGGGAGGAGAGGAGCTGGACCTGGCTGCCGATGCCCTGCTCGTCGAGCATGGCGCGTTCCGCCTCGCCCTGGCGCGCCTGATTGCCGACCGGCAACTCGCGCGTCTCGATGACGACACGGGCGTCCGACTTGTAGGTCGGCGGCATCATCGTCAGGCCGACATAGGCCAGGACCGCCGCGCCGATGGTGACGAGCGCGATGACCCGCCGCGCACGCCACAGCGCTCGGAGGATCACTCCGAGATCGATGGTCACGTCGTCGACGCTGGTCACCTGGACCGAATTCATGAACGGCACTCCCGACTCCACTGTGTCGAGTATGAATTCGTTAAGGTAAGAGAGAGGTTAACTTCGCGAGCGGTAGTCGCCGTTTCGTCGACGGATTCAGCATTCGTTAACCATATCGAACCAATGTGCGGGAGGACGCAGCAAGGGGTTCGACCATGTTTCTTCGACTGGGCTCGGCGATCGTGTTGGCCGCCGCTCTGGCGGGCTGCTCGAACTATGTCCGCCCGAACCCGGCCTTCCACGAAGTGCTGACGCAGCCCTATCGCTTCGACGCGGGCGACCGGCTGCGGATCACCGTCTTCGATCAGGCCAACCTCACCAACACCTATCTGGTCGACGCCTCCGGCAACATCTCGATGCCCTTGATCGGCGGTGTCCCTGCCCGTGGCCGCACCGCCGCCGACCTGGAAGGGGCGATCGCAGCCAAACTGCGCAACGGTTACCTGAAGCGCCCCGACGTTTCCGTCGACATCGATCAGTATCGCCCGTTCTTCATCATGGGCGAGGTCAAGAATGCCGGCCAGTATCCCTACGTCGCCGGCATGACGGCCCAGACGGCGGTCGCCATCGCCGGTGGCTACACCGCCCGCGCCGAACAGGTGAACGTCGACATCACCCGCCAGATCAACGGCGAGGTGCTGGTCGGCCGCGTCCCCGGCACCGATCCGGTGCGCCCCGGCGACACCGTCTACGTTCGCGAACGCTTCTTCTGAACTCGCTGAATTCCGCCCCGTCCCATGCCTCCGCCGTGGTTCGCAGCCGCGGCAGGACGGCATCGGTATGCCGTCGGCGCGGTCGACGCCCGTCGCGTTCGTTCAAATTTCACCCTTTCGAGTTTCCAAATCTTAAGACTAAGGAATTTCTTTCCTGATCGCAGACTCTCGGGCTTTCGACCATCAACTGGACTTTCATCTTCCTCGTCCAATCTCCTCTTCACAAAGAAGAGAAGTGTCCGCATCATCGGACCGAGGCGTCGAAGAATGTCCCAGCAGCAGCCCCTGCGTATCGTTCACTGCGTACGTGCGCCCATTGGCGGAATCTTCCGCCATGTGGTCGACCTCGCCTTGGCGCAGACCGCGGCCGGCCATCGGGTCGGCATCGTCTGCGACAGCCTGACCGGCGGCCCCTTCGAGGCGGCCTGGATCGAACGCGTCGCCCCCCGTCTCGCCCTCGGCATCACCCGCTTCCCGATGCGCCGTGCGCTCTCGCCCTCCGATCTGGTGTCGACCTGGCGGCTATGGCGTCACGTCTCGTCGCTCGGTCCCGACGTGATCCACGGCCACGGCTCCAAGGGCGGGTCCTTCGCCCGCCTGATCGGGACGGCCCTTCGTCTCCAGGGACGTCGCCCCGCCCGGGTCTATTGCCCCCACGGCGGCAGTCTGCATTTCGACGCGCGCAGCCTCGAGGGACGCGTCTACTTCAGGCTCGAGCGTCTGCTCGAACGGATGACCGATGGCCTCGTCTTCGTCTCCGACTACGAGCGGCGCAGCTATGCCGAGAAGGTGGGGCGCCCGAAGGTCGATTCGGTCCTCGCTTACAACGGCCTGCGGAGCGACGAGTTCGAGCCGGTGCTCCCGGCGGCCGATGCGGTCGATTTCCTCCACATCGGTATGTTGCGCGAGTTGAAGGGCACGGACGTCTTCGTTCATGCCATCGATCGTCTGCGTGCTCGGGGCGTTCACGCCACGGCGCTGATCGTCGGCGTCGGCGACGAGCGCGACGCCTACGAGAGGATGGTCCACGAACTCCACCTCGAAGACCGCGTCGGCTTCGCCGATCCGATGCCGATCCGCGAGGCGATGCGCCGAGCCCACACCGTCGTGGTGCCGTCGCGCGCCGAGTCGCTGCCCTATGTCGTCCTGGAGACCGTCGCTGCCGGTGTGCCGCTCATCGCCACCCGGGTCGGCGGCATTCCCGAGATCTACGAGGGCTGGAGCGACCGTCTCGTCGAGCCCGGAAGCGTCGGCGCCCTCACCGACGCCATGCACCGCCGGCTGGTCGAACCGGATGCGGCGCTCGCCTTCGGTTCCGCCCTGCGCGATTCGATCGCCGACCGCTTCTCGGTCGAGACCATGATGCGGACGATCTGCGGCTTCTACGACCGGATCCTCGATCCGCCGAAGCAACGCCCGATCGCCGAAGCCGGCAAGAACGCACGCGAACTCGAGCTGCAGACGGCCGATCCGTTGATCGGTGGAACCCTCGCGGTTCCGGACCGCCGTCGCGTCCGGGAGTGAACCATGAAGCAGATCGATCCTCGGACCCTCTATCGACAGGCCGTCGACATCCGCGAGATGGCGCCCGACGGCGATACCTTCGCTGCGATTCCGGCCCTGCCCCGCGCCGACACCCCGCTGTCCGATCAGGCGCGCGAGGTGGCGTCGCTGTTCTCCGACCGGCCGATTTCCCGACGCCTGCTCGCCGGCACGGTGCGCACCATCGAGTTCGGCGCCATCCTGGCCTGCGGTCTCGCCGCGCTCGCCTCGGCGGGTAGTCCGATCAGCGCGGCCGATCCGATGCATCTCGCCGCCGTCGGCTTCGGCGGGGCACTGACCCTGCTCTTCGTCCAGGCCTTCGACGGCTACCAGATCGCCGCCTTCCGCGACTACGCCTTCCAGCTCGGCCGCATCGTCGCCTCCTGGACGATGGTCTTCGCCGCGCTCGCGGCGCTCGCCTTCTTCGCCGGCCTCGGCGCGGCAGAGGACGGGCAGCGGCTGGTGCGCTGGTATTTCCTCGGCCTCGCCTTCTTCGTCGTCTTCCGCTTCCTGCTGACCCGCCTCGTCACCGGCTGGACCCGCGACGGCCGGCTCGAACGCCGCGCCGTCATCGTCGGCGGCGGCAAGCTCGCCGAGGATCTGATCCGCAGCCTCGAGATGCAGCCCGGCAACGACATCCGCATCTGCGGCATCTTCGACGACCGCACCGACGAGCGTTCGCCGGCGATGGTGGAGGGCTATCCCAAGCTCGGCACCGTCCCCGAACTGGTCGAATTCGGCCGCATCACCAAGCTCGACATGCTGATCGTCGCTCTGCCGATCACCGCGGCGGCGCGCGTCCACCAACTGCTCCGCAAGCTCTGGGTGCTGCCGGTCGACATCCGCCTCTCGGCCCATGCCGATCGTCTGAAGTTTCGTCCGCGCAACTATTCCTACGAGGGCGCGGTGCCCTTCCTCGACGTCGTCGACAAGCCGCTCGCCGACTGGGACGCCGTCGCCAAGCGGGTCTTCGATCTGGTGATCGGCATCGCCGCCCTGATCGCGCTCGCGCCGGTGATGGTCGCCACCGCGATCGCCATCAAGCTGACGAGCCCGGGTCCGGTGTTCTTCCGTCAGAAGCGCTTCGGCTTCAACAACGAGGTCATCGACGTCTGGAAGTTCCGCTCGATGTACACCGACCAGTCGGACTTCGCCGCCGCCAAGATCGTCACCAAGGGCGATCCGCGGGTGACCAGGGTCGGGCGTTTCATCCGCAAGGCCTCGATCGACGAGTTGCCGCAGCTCTTCAACGTCCTGATGGGCGAACTCTCTCTCGTCGGCCCGCGGCCCCACGCGGTCAACGCCCAGACCGAGAACCGCATGTGGGATCAGGTGGTCGACGGCTACTTCGCCCGCCACAAGGTCAAGCCCGGCGTCACCGGTTGGGCCCAGATCAACGGCTGGCGCGGCGAGATCGACACGCCCGAGAAGATCCGCAAGCGCGTCGAGCACGACATCTACTACATCGAGAACTGGTCGGTTCTCTTCGACCTGAAGATCCTGGCCCTGACGCCCGCCCGATTGCTCAACACCGAGAACGCCTACTGAGGCCCGAGCCGGCGACGTATCGACCTGTTCGAAACATCGTCGGCGAAGGCGTGCCCGAACGGGCGTCGGCCGTTCGGGCCGTGCCGCTCATGAAATTCGAACGAGTCCGCGTTTCATGAGCCGAGTATGAGGTCGAGCCGCCGCTCCTCGGCCCCGCCTCCCGCTGCGACCGCCCCGCGCTCACGGGGCGGTCGTCGCGTTTCGGGCGCCGCGCCGGGGCGGGCTCGATGGCGGGATTCTTAACGTCCCTGGTGTATCCGATCGGGAGCGCTCGTCCTCGACGGGGGAGGGCGCCTCACGGCGCGTGTCTTGCCGGACGAGGAGTGTTGCGTTTGACCGATGCCGTCGCCCTGCACCCGATCGATCGCACGGTGTCGGCCGAGGCGCTCGGCGATGCCCTCCTCTTCCTCACCGTCGCCTCCTCGAGCATCGTCATGTTCGAGCCGGCGCCCTACGATCTCCTCCTCTCGATCCATGCGGTCATCGCCTTCGCCATGGGCCTCGCCCTGCCACGGGCGATGGCGCCGCTGGTGGTCCTGATTCTGCTCTTCAACATCGGTGGCATCCTCTCGGTGACCCAGGTCGAGTGGTGGGTGGGTCCCGACCACGGCAATCCGCTGATGTTCGTGGCCATCTCGCTGATGTTGATGCTCCACGCCATCTTCTTTGCCGCCACCTGCGCCGATCGCCCCCATCGTCTCGCCCTGATCATGAAGGCGACCATGGTCGCGGCAGTCATCGCCGCGGTGCTCGGCGTCGCCGGTTACGGCCTCAAGATCGAAGCGCTGATGCGTTTCGGCCGCGCCAAGGGGGCCTTCAAGGACCCCAACGTCTACGGTCCCTTCCTGGTTCTGCCCCTGATCTGGCTGACCCGCTCGGTGATGACCGAGCCGGTCTCGCGCCATCTCGGCAAGGTCTTCTGGATCCTGGTCATCCTCGCCGGCGTCTTCCTGTCGATGTCGCGCGCCGCCTGGGGCCTCGCCGCCGGCTGTCTGGTCTTCCTCGGCTTCGTCCTCTTCGTCGACGAACGCACCGCCCGTGGCCGCATGCGGCTGATCCTGATCGGCCTCGGCGGCCTCGTCATGGTGGCATTGCTCCTCGCCGTGGCGCTCTCCTTCGAGGAGGTGCGCGAGCTCTTCGGCGAACGCGCCAAGTTGGTGCAGAGCTACGACGGCGCCCGCCTCGGCCGCTTCGCCCGCCATTGGCTCGGCTTCCTGTGGGCGACGGAACTGCCGCTCGGCCTCGGCCCCTACCAGTTCGGCCACCACTTCCCCGAAGACCCCCACAACGTCTTCCTCAAGTCGCTGATGGTCTACGGCTGGCTCGGCTTCCTCGCCTACACGCTGCTCGCCTTCTGGACCCTGGCGAAGCTCTTCCCGGCCATGTTCCTGCCGCGGCCGTGGAAGCCGATGGCTCAGGTGGTCTGGGTGGTGCTCGCCGGTCATCAGGTGATGAGCTGGATCATCGACAGTGACCACTGGCGCCACTTCTTCCTGCTCTGGGGTCTCGCCTGGGCGATCATCGTCCTCGAGGCGCGTCATCGCCGTCGGGGGCACGCCACATCTCCGCCCGGCAACGCCCTCGCCTGATCGCGACCGGCGGCCCACCATGGACCGACTTGTCCATATACGACATCATTGCGCCGAAAGGGTCGCATTCGCGCGGCTGATGCTCGGCTCATGTCGCAGGATGGTCGCTTGCGGACAATCGCTTGTCCGCCATGCGGCGACGGCGGCGGGACCCGCCGGGCGCCCTCGGGACGGCGAGGAGTTCGGGGGATGAACGTGCGGCCGGAGATCGTCAACACCCACACCATCGGCTTCCTGATGGTGCCGAACTTCTCGATGATCGCCTTCGCCTCGGCGATCGAGGTTCTGCGCCTCGCCAACTACGTCTCCGGCTCGAAGCTCTTCGCCTGGCGCCTCTACTCCCCCGACGGTCGCCCGATCGAAGCCTCGAACGGCATCTCGGTCGGCTGCGACGGCTCCTATCGCGACATCGGCCCGATGCCCGAGATCGTCGTCTGCGCCGGCCTCGACGTGCAGAAGTACGACCACTCCGTCCTCGTCGCCCAGCTCCGCAAGCTCGCCTTCTACGGCGTCTCGATCGGCGCGGTCTGTACCGGCACCTACGTGCTCGCCAAGGCCGGCCTGCTCGACGGCTATCGCTGCGCCATCCACTGGGAGAACTACGACAGCTTCCGCGAGGACTTCCCCGACATCGACGTCACCCAGGAGCTCTACGAGTTCGACCGCAACCGCTTCACCTGCGCCGGCGGCACCGCCGCGGTCGACATGATGCTGGCGCTGGTCACGGCGAAGAGCGGCGCGGCGGTGGCGGCGCTGGTCACCGACGAGATGATCCACCACCGCATGCGCGACAGCCACGAGCGCCAGCGGATGGAGCTGCGCGCCCGCCTCGGCGTCACCCACCCGAAGCTGCTGGCGGTCATCGGTGAGATGGACAAGCGGCTGGAACGCCCGCTCTCCTGCGCCCAGCTCGCCAAGCTGGTGCATCTCTCGCCGCGCCAACTCGAGCGCCTGTTCCAGCGCTATCTCGACACCACGCCCACTCGCTACTACCTCGGCCTACGCCTCGCCCGCGCCCGCCACCTCATCCGCCAGACCTCGATGCCGATCCTCGCGGTGGGGCTCGCCTGCGGCTTCGTCTCCGCCTCGCACTTCTCCAAGTGCTACTCGGAGTTCTTCAAGAAGACGCCGTCCGAGGAACGCTCCGGCATGCGCCTGGAGCGCCGGGTGATCGAGACCGTCGCCTGAGGGATCGCGGATCGCAGACGACGACGGGCGCCGAGAGGGATCTCGGCGCCCGTCGTGTGTCTCCGCGGTTGGTCCCGCCTCAGCCGCCGAGCGCCTGCTCGAGATCCGCGATGATGTCGGCGACGTCCTCGATGCCGATCGACAGACGCACCACGTCCGGGCCGGCGCCGGCGGCCGTCTTCTGCGCGTCGGAGAGCTGACGGTGGGTGGTCGAGGCGGAGTGGATGATCAGCGAGCGGGTGTCGCCGATGTTGGCGAGATGGCTGATCAGCTTGACGTTGGAGACGAGCTTGACGCCGGCCTCGTAGCCGCCCTTGAGCGAGAAGGTGAAGACCGCACCGGCGCCCTTCGGCACGTACTTCTTGGCGAGCGCGTGGTACTTGTCGTCCTCGAGCCCGGCATAGCTCACCCACGCCACCTCGGGCCGCGCCTTCAGCCACTTCGCCACGGCCAAGGCGTTGGCGCAGTGCTTCTCCATCCTGAGCGGCAGCGTCTCGATACCGGTGATGATCTGGAACGAGTTGAACGGCGAGATCGCCGGGCCGATGTCGCGCAGGCCGAGGACGCGCACCGCGATGGCGAAGGCGAAATTGCCGAAGACGTCGGCGATCACCATGTCCTGATACTCGGGCCGCGGCGCCGACAGCATCGGGTACTTGGGCGTCGCCTTCCAGTCGAACGAGCCGCCGTCGACGATCACGCCGCCCATCGAGTTGCCGTGACCGCCGAGGAACTTGGTCGCCGAATGGACGACGATGTCGGCGCCGTGCTCGAAGGGCCGGCAGAGGTAGGGCGTCGCCAGGGTGTTGTCGACGATCAGCGGGATGCCGTGCTTCTTGGCGATCGCCGCGATGCCCTCGATGTCGGTGACGACGCCGCCCGGATTGGCGAGGCTCTCGATGAAGATCGCCTTGGTCTTCGGCCCGATCGCCGCCTCGAAGGTGGAGAGATCGTCCGGATCGCCCCACTTCACCGTCCAGCCGTAGTTCTTGAAGGCGTGGTTGAACTGGTTGATCGAGCCGCCGTAGAGCCGCTTCGACGCGACGAACTCGTCGCCCGGCCCCATGATGGTGTGGAAGATCAGGTGCTGCGCCGCGTGGCCCGAAGCCACCGCCACCGCCGCCGTGCCGCCCTCCAGCGCCGCGACGCGCTCCTCGAGCACGGCGGTCGTCGGGTTGGTGATGCGGGTGTAGATGTTGCCGAAGGCCTGCAGCCCGAACAGCGAGGCGGCGTGGTCGACGTTCTCGAAGACGAAGGCCGTCGTCTGATAGATCGGCGTCACCCGCGCCCCCGTGGTCGGATCGGGCTGCGCGCCGGCATGGACGGCGAGGGTGGAGAATCCGGGCTTCGAGGTCATCGTGACGTCCTCCTGCGAGCCCGGGGCCTCGGGCTTCTGATTGGAACCGTGTTTCTTTTCGCCGATCATGGGTCGGCGCGCAAACCAATGTCTACTGTCCGAGTGGCAGATCGGGGAATGGATTTGCGCAAACTGCGTATTTCCCATGCCGCACTGCGAAACCGGACGGGCTCGCCGCTGCCGCCAGGGGAGGCGGTGCGACCGGGATGCGGCTAGAGTGCCGCCTTCGACATTTCACTCCGGAGGTTCGCCATGCCGTCCCGCCGCCGCGTTCTCGCCGCCCTCGCCGGTGTCCTGGCCTTCGCCCCCGGCCTCGCCCCCGGCCTCGCCGTCGCCGCTCCGGCCGACACGCCCGAGGCCTTCGTCGCCGCCGCCTATGCCCGCGTCACCGCCGGTGACGGTCGCATGGGCGGCTCCGAGATCACCGACCCCGTCGCCGCCGGTCGGTGGTTCACCCGCGACGTGGTGAAGCGTTGGGCCGCGGCGAACGCCAAGGCGGAGAAGGACGGCGACATCGGCCCGGTCGATTTCGACCTGCTCACCGCCAGTCAGGACCCCGAAGTGCGCCGGGTGGCGATCGAGCCGCGCGAGGCGACGGCGGATGCGGCAGTGGTCCGCGTCGGCCTGTTCACCAAGAAGAAGGGCAGGCCCGGCGAGAAGCCCTACACCACGCTCGATTTCGTGCTGAAGCGGCAGGACGGCGCCTGGCGCATCGACGACGTACGCAAATCCGCCGGCGAATTCCCCTGGAGCCTGCGCGGCCTGATCGCCGCCGCCCAGTGAGACGGCGGTGGCCGTCCCCGGCGCGTCAGCCCATGACGCGCGGCCATTCGATCTTCGGGCAGCGGTTCATCACCACCTTGAGCCCCGCGGTTTCGGCCCGCGCCGCGGCCGCGTCGTTGCGCACCCCGAGCTGCAACCATACCACCTTCGCCCCGACCGCGATCGCCTCGTCGACCGCCTCGCCGGCGGCCTCGGAGTTGCGGAAGACGTCGACCATGTCGATCGGCCGCCCGACGTCGGCGAGGGAGGCGACGACCGGGCACCCGGCGATCTCGCCGCCGGCATGCCCCGGATTGATCGCCACCACGTCGTAGCCCCTGGCCTTCAGGAAGCGGGTGACGCCGAACGAGGGCCGAGCTTCGTTGGGGCTGGCGCCGACGACCGCGATCGTCTTCACCGAGCCCAGGATGTCGGCGATGTAGGCGTCGTCGTAGCCGTCGTGGTTCATGTCCGTCCCCGTCCGCGTTTGTCGAGCTCGTCTTCCAGCCGCTGCTCGAGCTCGCGCACCTCGCGTCGCCCGAGATCGAAGAGATGACCGGCGAGGCTCGCCACGCCGACCAGCGCCACGATCACCCCGACGGCGAAGACGACCGCCGGCCGTCCGGTCTCGTCGAAGACACCGAGGGCGAGCGCGAGCCCGACGATGCCGAGGCCGAGCGGCAGCAGCCATCGCCACAGACGCGAGAACCCGGAAGGCGGTACGCTCGGTGGGGACCCCGTTTCGGTCATCGCGCCCCTCCGTGTCGGCGTCACGGCTTCGCCGAGCGATCGTCCGCCACCACTTCGATCTCGCGATCGAAGCCGGCCTCGACCGTGAAGCTGCGGGTGAAGATGCGGTCCTGGTTCTTGGCGACCAGCGAATATTCGCCCTCGGCCAGCACGATCGTCGGGAAGGCGCCGACGCTCTCGGTCACCGGATCGCCCGACGGCGTCAGCACCAGCCAGTTGGTGTTGGTCAGCGCCTCGCCGCCCGGCTCGTTGACCAGCTTGAGCGTCAGTTGCGCCGCCTTGTGATAGACCGTCGCCTCGGTGAGCTTGCCCGGATTGACGTGGATCTCGGCCCGGACCACGGCGTTGAGTTCGCCGTAGCGGCCGACCACCCGATAGGTATCGGCATTGAGGCGGATGATGCCGCCCGGCTTCGCCCCGATCACCAGCGCCTGCCGTTCGCCGCGCTGATCGACGTCGCGCGAGTAGACGTCGAAGGTGAGCTTGTCCGCCGGAAGCTGCTGGTCGCCGACGCCGAGCGCGGTCAGCCGGAGGCCGCCGGCGTTGAGGATCAGCGTCTCGCGCCGGAGCTTGTCCGCCTCCACCGTGACGCGCGTCGTCGCGCCGGCCCGGCCATAGGCGGCGTGCACGAGGTAGGATCCGGGCTCCAGCCGGAACTCGGCATCGCCGCCCGAGGCGGTGGCGATCGGCTGCAGTCGATTCTCGGCCGCGTCGGTCTTGTCGCGTTCGCTGTAGATGCGCCAGACCAGACCGGAATGGATCGCCGGCCCGTCGTCGGTGACCCGTGCCGCGAGCTTCAGCGTCGCCTTCAGCGCCCGCGCCGTCTCGACCGCCGGGGCGGGGGCCGCGGCCGAACCGGGGCCGCCGCTCGGCGCCGGTTGCGCCGCCGGCGGGGCAGGGGGCGGATTGGGGGCGTAGGGGATGGGTTCGACCGAAGGCGGGGTGATCGCCATGGGCCGCCCGGCATCCTGAGCCGCGGCCGGCTGGCCGGCGAGCCCCAGGAGCAGCGCCGCGCCCACGACCACCGACGTCCGACGGCGCCCGATCGCGGTGGCCGGATGGTCTCTCCTCGGGGCGGTGGGTCGGCGGTCCATGGATCCTCTGCGCTGACATGAAACGACGCGGCCGCGCCGTCGACTCGTCCGTCTCTGCACGGAACCCGAGAAGGGTGGCGATTTCAAGTCGTCGGCGTGGGAGATCCGCGCCGGCGCGCGTTGACACGCCTTCCGCGAACGGCTTCCCTCTCGCCAGACCCGAACCCCGAGGCCCGGAGGATCCATGCCCGACGCGCTCGAACTGCTCGAGACCCGCCGCACCATCGCCAACGTCCAGCTCGCCGCCCCCGGCCCGAGCGACGCCGAGATCCGCCGCATCGTCGCCGTCGCCGCCCGCGTTCCCGATCACGGCAAACTCACCCCCTGGCGTTTCGTCCTCTACCGGGGCGCCGCCGCGGCCGAGCTTGACGCCCGCCTCGCGCCGCTCCATGCCGCCCGCTTCCCCGACATGCCGGCCGAGAAGGCCGAGCTCGAGCGGACGCGCTTCCAGCGCGTGCCGCTGACCATCGGCGTGATCTCGCGCACTCAGGAGCACTTCAAGATCCCGCGCTGGGAACAGGAACTCTCCGCCGGCGCCGCCTGCATGAACCTGCTGCTCGCCGTCCACGCGCTCGGCTATGCCGGCCAGTGGCTGACCGGCTGGTGCAGCTACGACGCCGAGGCCGCCGCGATCCTCGGGGCGAAGGACGGCGAGCGTTTCGCCGGCCTGATCGCCGTCGGCACCCCGACGGTGCCGCCGGTCGACCGCCCGCGTCCCGCCTTCGAGGACGTGGTCACCGAGTGGGGCGCCTGAGGGCGAGGAAGGCCGAGAGATGTTCTACGCCGTCGCCGAGGGCCATCCCGGTCTTTCCATCGACCCGTTCAAGGCGATCGTCGCCCCGCGCCCGATCGCCTGGATCTCTACGATGGACGCCGCCGGCCGGGTCAATCTCGCCCCCTACAGCTACTTCAACGCCGTCTGCGCCGCGCCACCGATGGTGATGTTCTCCTCCGACGGCTGGAAGGACACTGTCGCCGCCTGCGCCGAGACGCGCGAGTTCGTCGTCAATCTCGCCGGCTGGGACCAGCGCGAGGCGATGAACGAGAGTTCGGCGCCATTGCCGCGCGGCATCAGCGAGTTCGACCACGTCGGCCTCGCCGCAGAGCCGTCGCGCCTCGTCCGCCCGCCGCGCGTCGCCGGTGCCCCGGCGGCGCTCGAATGCCGGGTGGTGGAGATCGTCAACCCGAAGACCGTCGACGGGCGGCCGACCAACAACCACGTCGTCTTCGGCGAGGTGGTCGGCGTGCATCTCGCCGACGAGTGCCTGGTCGACGGCCGCTTCGACATGGTCCGCGCCGGCACGCTCGCCCGCTGTGGCTATTCCGACTTCGTCCACGTCACCGATGTCTTCCGCATGCCGCGGCCCAAGGGCGGCGGCAACGGCGCCTGATCCGGATCATCGTCCCGCGTCGGCTCGGTCGCCGAGCCGGGCCACCAGATGGTCACCGAGCGTCCGTCGAGCGGCCTCGGGGGTCAGCGAGTGGTCCGCGTCGGCGATGCGCAGGATCTCGAGCCCGGGCAGACCGGCGATTCGGTGACCACCGAGGCCGGCGTGGCGCTCCAACTCCGTCACCGCCCGATCGCCCTCCGCCAGCACGATCGAAACCGCCACGCCGCGCTTCGCCAGATCGCGGAACCGCGCCTCGACCAACCCGGGTCGCACGCCCTCGAGGGCAGCGGCGAACCGCATGATCAGATCGCGCCCGCGCCGAGCGATCGGCCTTGCCCACTCGACCAGACGACGGGTGAGGGTCGGCTCGCCGCTGCCCTCGCCCCGCCGCTCGGCCTGCTCGGCTTCGGCTGCGAACATGTCGGGCCGCGCCGTCATCCAGGCCGAGAGCTGGGCCTCGTAACTCGCGTCCCAGACGAAGCAGAGCTGGTTGATCAGCACGATGCCGCCGATCCGGTCGTCGTCGATCGCCGCATGGAAGGCCTGATAGGCGCCCGAACAGGCGCCGATCACCCACGGCCGGTCGAGCCCGCGCCGCGCCAACTCTTCGATCGCCGCCCGCACGTCCGCCCTGCCGACGTCGTGGTAGAGCGCCGCCGCCGGCGTGTGGGCCTGGGCCGGACTGTCGCCGATGCCGGCGAGGTCCATGCGCAGGACCGCGACACCCGATCGAGCCAACCGGCGCGACAGGTCGACGGTCTGTCGCGCCCAGCCGATATGGGGATTGCGCCCCGAATTGAGCCAGATCGCCGCGCGGCGGACCGGCGATGGCGCCCCCGGAAGACACAGGACGCCGGCGAGCCCTCCACCGAACACCATCCGCTCCTCCACCCAACCGTCGCCCGAGATGGGCTGCGTCGGCGCCGGTCGGGGCGGGGTGGTCGCGTCCGGCGCTCCGGCGGCCAGATGCGGGACGAGATCGGCGATCATCCCACGCGCCGGTTCCGATGCGGTCGGGTCGCACATCATTCGGGAGTAGCCGGCGAACGGCATCGTCTCGACCGTCGCCCCCGTGGCGACGAGCGCCTCGGCGACCCGTGCGAGCGTGGCCGATCCGACCTCGCCGACCAGCGTCACCCATGGTGCCGGGCGCGAGGCGAGGGCGGTCGGATCGATCGCGGCCAGCCGATCGAGGGTCTGCGCATCGAGCCGGAACCCGGCGATCTCGATCGATCCGTCGGCGAGCACACCGCCGCCCATGTCGTCGACGAGGCGGGCGAGAATGGACAGCTCGCGTCGGTGAGCCCGGCCGCTCGCCGGCGGTGCGAGCAGCACGAGATGATCGACCCCACCGATCGCATCGGCCGCGGCGATGGCGATCAGCGCCCCGATGCGCAGGCCGACGAGAACCACCTCCCGCACACCGGCGACACCGCGCAGCCAATCGACCGCGGCGATCACGTCGGCGGTCCAGGCTCCGACGCGATCCGCCGTCGCGGGCAGATCCTCGGCATCCCCCGTCCCGCGCGGCTCGAGCCGCAGCACGGGCAGCCCGGCTTCGGCGAGCCCTTCCGCGAGGTCGTGCGAGGTCACGCGCGAGCACAGATCCTCGTAGCCGTAGGCGCCGACGAAGACCACGCCGCGCCCCTTGGTCGCCGGGTGGAACCAGCCGACCGCACCTCCGAGACTGACGGCCCGCATCGTTTCTCCCTCCGACGACGGAACGGTTGCGTGGTGTTCGCCCGTCCGGTTCGCTTCGCGGCGCTCTCCGGCGCCGAAACGAGCGTCCCGACGCGGTTGGACCTGCAATCTTGCGGGAGAGAGGTAAAGATCGTGTCAGGGCCCCGCCCGCCGGCGTGGCCCGCGCGGCAGAGCGGGCGGGGTCTCGCGGTCTCCGTTCGGATGCGAGCGTTCGGGCCATCAGGCGACCCCGGCGCGGGCGAGGAGCCGCCGCGCTCGGATGAGATGCGGTCGGTCGAGCATCCGTCCGTCGAGCCCGACCACGCCGGGATCGCCCGCCTCGCTGAACGCCGCGACGATCCGATGCGCCTCGGCGATCGCCTCGGCCGTGGGCGTGAAGGCGGCGTTGATCACCGCCACCTGCGCCGGATGGATCGCCATCTTGGCGGTGAAGCCGTCGCGCGCCGCCGCCTCGCATTCGAGGCGCAGCCCGTCGAGATCGCGGAAATTGGTGTAGACCCCGTCGATCGGCGTCACCTCCGCCGCCACCGCGCCGAGCAGCGTCATCGCCCGGGCGAGCCGGAAGGCGTCGAGGAAGCCCCCGTCGGGGCCGCGCGCCGTCACGGCGCCGAGGTCGGCGGAGAGGTCCTCCGCCCCCCAGGCCATGCCGGCGAGCCGGTGCGAGGCGCCGCGATAGCTGCCGGTCTGGAAGACGGCGTGGGCGGTCTCGGTGACGATGGCGACGATCCGGGTGCGGCCGTCGGGGATGTCGTGCACCGCCTCGGCCACCGCGATCTTGGCGTCGAGCCGGGTGACGTCGATGCCGCCCGCCGCCTTGGGCAACATCAGCCCCTCGGCACCTGCCGCCACCGCCGCGTCGATGTCGCGATCGGCGTGGGGCGTGTCGAAGCCGTTGATGCGGACATGGAGCTTCGGCCGATGCGGATCGAGCGCATGCGCCTTGAGGAAGTCGACGACCACCGCGCGGGCCGCCTCCTTGGCGTCGGCGGCGACCGAATCCTCGAGGTCGGCGATGATCACGTCGGCGCCCGAGGCGATCGACTTCTCGAGCTTGGCACGGTCGAGGGCGGGGACGAAGAGCAGCGAGCGCATGGAGGATCCTCGGCGGGAGACGGGGCGATCAACCGACGGCCGAATCGCTCGACCCGTCAGTGAGCCGACGCATCATGAAGGCCTGACGACGGCATTCGGCGACCAGAGTTCCGTCCTGTTTGAAGGCGCGATGGTGAAACTCGACGATTCCCGCGTCGGCCCGCGACTTCGACGCCCGCGCCGAGACGACCTCGGTCTCCACCCGGATGGTGTCGCCGTGGAACACCGGCGCCGGGAACTTCACGTCGGTCATGCCGAGATTCCCGATCAGTGTCCCGAGCGTCGTCTCACCGACCGAAAGGCCGATCATCAGCCCCAGCGTGAACATCGAATTGACCAGCGGCCGCCCCCACTCGGATTTCGCCGCGAAGTCGAAATCGATGTGCAGCGGCTGCGGATTGTAGGTCAGGCTGGAGAACAGCACGTTGTCCATTTCCGTAACGGAACGGGTGATCGGATGTCTGATCTTCAGACCCGGGACGAGCTCTTCGAAATACAGTCCGGCCATGTGGAATTTCGCCTCCGCAGGATGCGTCGGCGAACCTCGCGCCGACATCGTTAAGGCTTCGTTTACCATTCTCAACAAAGAGTTTACAGCACAACGCATCTCGCCGGAGGCTGCGAGTCCGTCATGCAGATCGAAGACAAGGCCAGGGTCGACGCCCGCATCGCCGGCGCCTTCCGCGTCGCCGCCGATGCGACCGGCACCTCCTTCGATCGCCTCGCCCGCACCGCGGCGCAGGAATCGGACCTGAGGCCCGATCTCGCCTCGACGACGTCCTCCGCCCAGGGGCTCTTCCAGTTCGTCGACCAGACCTGGCTCGAGCTGATCAGGAAGGAGGGGCCGTCGGTCGGCCTCGGCCGTCTCGCCGATCAGATCACCTCCGACGGCAAGGGCGGCCTCACGGTCGCGGACCCGAAGGAGAAGGCGAAGATCCTCGCCCTCAAGACAGATCCGCTCGTCGCCTCGGTCATGGCCGGTCGCTTCACCGAGGCCAACACCAGGATTCTGAGCACCTCCTTGGGGCGGGCACCGAGCGAGGCCGAGGTCACGGCCGCCCATGTCCTCGGCGCCTCCGGCGCGGTCCGCCTCGTCCGCCTCGCCGAGAGCGATCCGAACTCGACCGCCTCGATCTCCTTCCCCAAGGCGGCGGCGGCCAATCCCGGGCTCTTCTACGGCAAGGACGGCCGCCCCCGTTCGGTGTCCGACCTGCTCGCCGGCTTCGGCACGACCAGCGCCGACACCGCCCAGCGCATCTCCGAGGCCCACGCGGCGGCCGCCTCCACACCGACGCGGAAGCTCGATTCGACGGCGCTCGCCGCCATGATCCGGGCGCAGGCCGCGGCCGCCACCGCCACGCAGGGCGTCGGGGGCACCGGCACCGACGCGGCGACGGCCGCCCGCTTCGCCCGCTCCGCGCTCACCGAGAAGAGCCTGCCCGGCGCCTCGACCGAGATCGTCCCGCCCTCCGGCGCCCGGGTCGACGGCTGGCGTGCCAAGGCCTCGAAGGACGCATTCTCGCTGCTGATGCGCTCCGACGGTCAGGCCCTCACCGCCGATGCCGCCACCGCCGCCGACCCGACGGCGACCGCCGACGCCACCGCCTCGCCGCCGATCCGCTTCGCCGCGGGCGGCAGCCCGAGCCGAATCGGCGGAGCCGCCGGCGGCATCCCCTTCGTCGACCCCAACCAACCCATGCGCCTCGTCGGCGACGCCGGTGCCCGCCCGGCGATCTCCGGCGCCCCGGTCGGTGCCCGCCCCAGCCGTCTGATGAGTGCGGCGGCGTCGGGAGCCCCGGCGATGCCGCTGCCGATGGTCGACGGCGGCACGGTGGTCCGCCCGGTGCGGGTGACCACCGCGACGGTCGGTGCGGCGACGTCGACCGACGATGGCACCGCGACCTCCGGCCTCGTCGCCGCCGGTGCCGCGCGGGTGAAGACCGTCTCGATCGCTCCGGCCCCGGCGGCCGGCTCGACCCCGCGGCCGCTGCTGCCGCCGGTCCCGGGCGACGCCGCCGAGCCGACGATGCCGTCGCTCGCCGGGGCGACGGCGGCGACTTCCGGAGCCCCGACGGCGGCGCGCGCCAATCGGCCGCTCGATCTCCTCGCCCTGCAGCGCCGCGCCCAGACCACGACCGGCACGACCCGCTGACCGGCTCACGGTCGATCGATCGGGTCTCGTGATTTCGAAACATGGTGAACCCGTCGTTAACGACCGCCGTGCCACCTTTCGCCGAGTGACAGTCGGGATCGCCCGATCCCCCCGCGCCGGCGGCGCGATTCGGCCTCGCACGGGGCGATGGGGGAGGGGATCCACCTCGTGTGTGGTGTGACGGATGGTGGTCGATCGCTTCTTCATCTGGGTCGCCGAAGCGACCGCCGAGCAGAAGCTCCGGGCGGTCGATGCGTTGGTGGCGGCCTATCTCGATCCGCGCCTCGACGAGACCGAACGGGAGGCCGTCGAGGCGGCGCTGACCCTGGTGGCCGACGACCCCGACCTCGCGGTTCGCCGCCGCCTCGCCGAGGTGCTGGCGGAGGAGGTCGCCGCGCCGCGGCATCTGCTGCTCGCCCTTCTCGACGACCACCCGAGTATCGCGGTCGTCGTCGCCGGCCGATCCGAAGCGCTGATCGACGCCGAACTGGTCGATCTCGTCGCCCATTCGACCGACGAGGTGCGCCTCGCCGTCGCCGGCCGCCGCCGTCTCGGCCCCGGAGTGGCCGCCGCCCTCGCCGAAGCCGGCGATCGCGACGTGGCGATCGCTCTCCTCGGCAACCCGGGCGCCGACATCGCCGCGATCGTGCTGGAGCGACTGGTGGAGCGCTTCGGCGAGTTCGCCGAGGTCCGCGGCGCCCTCCTCGCCCGGCCGCACGTGCCGATCACCGTCCGTCACCGGGCTCTGGAGAAGCTCGCGGAGGCGATGGAGAACCTCGTCGTCGTCCGCGCCTGGATGGGCCGCGACAAGGCCGAGACGGTGACCCGCGAAGCCCGCGAGAAGGCCACCGTCGCGCTCGCCGGCAGTGCCGGCGCCGCCGAGCTGACCGTCCTCGCCGATCACTTGCGCCGTACCGGCCGTCTCACCACGCGGCTGCTGCTGCGGGCCGCCTGCGTCGGACACCTCCGTTTCGTCGAGGAGGCGTTCGCCCTTCTCGCCCAGGTTCCGGCCTCGCGGGTCGCCGCGCTGGTCGCCGACGGCCGCGAGAGCGCCATCCTCGCCCTCTATCGCCGCGCCGGCCTGCCGGATCGCGCCTGGCCCGCCTTCTTCGCCGCGGTCGAGATCCACCGCGAACTCCTCGCCGAGACGGGCGGGCTCGACGGCCGCCCGGGTGATCGCGCCCGCTTCTCGCGCCGGCTGGTCGAACGCGTCCTGACCCGCTTCACCGCCTTCGATCGCCGCGACGCCGACGATCTCGTCGTCCTGCTGCGCCGCTACGCCGCCGATGCCGCCCGCGAACACGTCCGTCACGTCGTCGAGGAACGCCGCACCGAAGCGACCCGTGCCCTCGCCGCGCCGGCTTCGATGGCCGCGGTGATGACGGATGCCGTTCCGATCGCCGACCCGTCGGTGGTCGACGACGGCCTGCTCGATGCACTCGCCGCCGAACTCGGTCTCGCCGCCGCCGAAGCGGTGGCGGAGGTGCCGCGCGAGGTGGCGCCGGCTCCGGATTTCGCGGCGCTGGCGTCGTCGCCCCCGGTGCTCGACGACCAGGAGGGCGGGCTCTTCTCCCACGTCCGCCTCGAGGACCTGCCGCAGGAATGGCTGGCGGAGGACATCGATCCCGAGGCGCTGTGGGCCGCCGAGGAGATCGCCGTCCGCCGCGCCATCGTCCCGGACCTCCGCCTCGAGATCGAACCGGAGAGCGAGTCGGCCGCCGCGCCGCCGTTCGAGCTGCGTGGGGCGCCGGACGAGGCCGATGGCGCTCTCGCGCCGACGATGGAGGTCTCGGAACCGGCGCTCGACGTGGTCCCGCCCGTGGTCGTACCGGTCCGCGAGACCATCGTCGCCGAGATCGAACTGTCGCAGCCCGCGATCGTCGAGGTCGCCGCGCCGGAACCCGAGCCGGTCGCCGCCGCTCCGGCCGAACCGGAGGACTTCATCGGCGGTCTCGAGGCCGCCCTCGGCGCGATCCTCGCCCGTCCCTCGACCCGTCGCGCCGCCTGACGTCCGCCGGACACGCGACGGCTGGCGCGGGGCCGGCCGTTCGGATCGTTCGGAAGGTGGGAGCGATCAGGCCGCCCGCGACATGTGGTCGAGGAAGTCCTCGGTCACTTCGTCGAGGCGCTGCGCCAGCAGGCGGGCCGTCTTGGACGTGTCCTCGCGCGCGTTCTCGACGATGATCGCCCGGACCGACTGGACGTGCTGGCGCACCAGCTCGCGCGGCAACTGCTCGGGTTCTTCGATGGCTTCGAGCAACCGGCATAGGCTGCCGGCGATGCGACCGGCGACCGGGAATCCCATCGTCGCCGCCTGACCCTTGATGTCGTGGGCGGCGCGATAGAACGCCTCGCGTGCCTCCCGCTCGTAGTCGGTGAGATCGGCGGCGGTCCACAGCTCGGAAAGTCGCTGCGTCTCGGCGCTCATCCAGTCGTCGAAGCTCGACGCCATACGCGCCAGCGCAGCTTCCGCCGCCGCCACCGGATCGGGGTCTCCGGCCTTGGCGGCGCGCTGCTTGACCTTCTTGCGCAGATCGGCCGGCGGATCCATGAACTCCGCGTCCGAACCGATCTCGATGTCGTCGAAGGTCTCCGTGGCGGTCGTCTCGACGGCTTCCGGCGCATCGGCCATGCTCTCGGCCCTGGTCTTCTTCCCCATCGAACCCTCCGGGACGGCTCGACCGACGCGCACTGCGGCACTGCCGATCAACGAGCCCGATCCTGCCTCCAGGGGAGGATGAGGCCGATCCCCTTAAATTTCCGTTCCCCGATGACCGCGGAACGGTTGTGGTTCGACTTGATCAATACTGGAACTGTTCGGCGAGGATGCGCTCCTCCCAGCTGTGTTCCGGATCGAACATCAACAGGCTCTCCGATCCCGCGTCCTGCCGCACCACCACGTCGAGGACGTTGCGGATCTCGGTATGGTCGGCCGCCGCGCCGATCGGCCGCTTCCCCGCATCGAGCGCCTCGACCCGGATGACGGCGCGATCGGGCACCAGCGCGCCGCGCCAACGTCGCGGCCGGAAGGGGCTGATCGGGGTCAGCGCCAACAGCGGCGCGCCGAGGGGGATGATCGGTCCGTGGGCCGAGAAGTTGTAGGCGGTCGACCCCGCCGGCGTCGCGACGATCAGACCGTCGCAGACGAGCTCGTCGAGCCGCTCCCGGTCGTCGATCGAGATCCGGAGCTTCGCCGCCTGATAGGTCTGGCGCCACAGCGACACCTCGTTGAAGGCGCGGGCCTCGTGGGTCTCGCCGTCGGCGTCGCGTGCCGTCATCAGGAGAGGCCGAATGCGGGTGACCTGGGCCCGAGCGAGGCGCTCGTGCAGCCCCTCGACCCGAAACTCGTTCATCAGGAAGCCGACGGTGCCGCGGTGCATGCCGTAGACCGGCTTGCCGGTGTTCATGAAGCGCCTGAGCGCCGTCAGCATGAAGCCGTCGCCGCCGAGCGCCACGATCACGTCGGCGATGTCGGGCGGCGACGAGCCGTAGAGATGGGAGAGATGGCGCTTCGCCCGTTCCGCCTCCTCGCTCGCCGAGGCGACGAAGGCGATGTTCTCGAAACTCGTCGGTGTCGGTTCGATCGAACCCGTCATGCGTCTCGCCCCCGGTGTGCGCTTTCGCTTCGCTGTTTCGGCCTTCCGGCGGGTCGCCTTTCGGTCCATGCTGCGGCGCATCGTTTCCGATAGATCCCACGCCGGCGCGCCGCCGGTCAACGCCGCGCGCTGCGGCGAAAAGAGCACCCGGCATGCCGGATACGTCCGCCCCCTCCACCGGCCCCTTCGTCGTCGTCTATTCGACCTATCCCGGTCGAGACGCGGCGGAGACCGCCGCCCGTGATCTCGTCGACCGCCGGCTCGCCGCCTGCGTCGCTCTGTTGCCGGAGATGACCTCGGTCTATCGCTGGCAGGGCAGGGTGGAGACGGCCGACGAGGTGGTGCTCCTCGCCAAGACCCGCGCCGCGCTCGCCGACGCGGTGACGGCGGCGCTCGCCGACGGTCATCCCTACGAAGTTCCGGCTCTCCTCGTCCTCCCCGTCGCGACCGCCTCGGCCGCCTATGGGGCGTGGATCGAGGCGGAGACCGACGCCTGAGACGGGCAGGCGAGGGGCCAGGAACACGGAAGCCGCGTCGATCGCTCGACGCGGCCTCTCTGACCGGACGGGTCCGGCGGCGGGGGTCCTCATCGGACGCGGACCGAGGTCCACGGCCCCTCCTCGACCGCCGCCGGCGGTCCGAACTCAGGGCTTCGGCGCCCGGTATTCGTCGTGGCAGCCCTTGCAGGTCTTGCCGATCTCGCCGACCGCGACCTTGAGCTTGTCGAGGCCCTGATCGACGTTCGGCGCCTGGGCCGCGAAGGCGGCGTTCATCTTGTCCATGGCGGCCTTGAAGCCGGCCGGGTCCGACCAGATCTTCGGCAGCGCTTCGGTGTCGCCGCCCTTCTCGGTGCCCTTGGGGAACAGCGCCGCGATGTCGATGCTCTTGCCCTTCTCCACCATCGTGTCGGCGGCCTTCTTGGCGGCGGCGGCGTCGTAGGGGATCTCGCCCTTGACCATCTTGACCATGACGCCGCCGAAGGCGCCGCCGATGGCCTTCATCGTGGCCTTGCGGGTCTCGATCGGATCGGCGGCGAAGGCGGTGCCGGAGGCGATCGCGGCGACGAGCACGGCGGCGGCGGTGGCGCGGATCAACATGATGGGTCTCCCGAGTTGACGTCCCGTCGGGTCCGCGGAGGCGACCCTGGGGAATCCGTAATTGCACGCATGAGAATGGAGAGCGGCTCGCTCTCGTGCGACTCAAACAAACGTGAACGATTCCAGTGTGGCACGTGATCGGTGACGATGGTGCGGCGATCTCGTCGCAGGGCGTGGGACGCGCCTCGGGCCGCCGCTGCCCCGCGACGCGACGCTCGCGCCCCGATGGCGCCGACAGGTCGGACGGTGGACCAGCGCTCGTCGGAATGCGACGCCGCATTCGTCGCATCCGAAACAGACGAACCGGCCCGGATGGTGCCCCATTCGGTTTCGTCCGCGCCGTACGGGTCGCCGATCGGAGGGTCTCCCCCTTGCACTTCTCGTTCCTGTCGCTCCTGCGCGCCGCCTTCTCCGCCCATCAGAACTGGCCGGAGCAGTGGCGCTCGCCCGAACCCAAGTCGTCCTACGACGTGATCATCGTCGGCGGCGGCGGTCACGGCCTCGCGGCCGCCTACTACCTCGCCTCCGAGCACGGCATCCGCAACGTCGCGGTGGTCGAGAAGGGCTGGATCGGCGGCGGCAACACCGGCCGCAACACCACCATCGTCCGCTCCAACTACCTCCTGGAGGAGTCGGAGGCGCTCTACGATCACGCGCTGAAGCTGTGGGAGAACCTCTCCCAGGCGCTGAACTACAACGTCATGTTCTCCCAGCGCGGCGTCATGATGCTGGCCCACACGGTCCACGACGTGCAGTCGTTCAAGCGCCACCTCCACGCCAACCGCCTCGCCGGCATCGACGCCGAATGGCTCACCGCCGAACAGGCGCGCGACTTCTGCCCGGGGCTGAACATCTCGCCGAACATCCGCTATCCCGTGGTCGGCGCCACGCTGCAGCGCCGCGCCGGCACCGCCCGGCACGATGCGGTCGCCTGGGGCTATGCCCGCGCCGCGTCGGCGCTCGGCGTCGACATCATCCAGAACTGCGAAGTGACCGGCATCCGCCGCGGTCCCGACGGGGCGGTCGAGGGCGTCGAGACTTCGAAGGGCCTGATCCGCGCCAAGAAGATCGGCGTGTCGGCCGCCGGCAACACCTCGGTGATCATGGACATGGCCGGCATCCGCATGCCGCTGGAGAGCAATCCGCTGCAGGCACTGGTGTCGGAGCCCTTGAAGCCGATCATCTCCTGCGTGGTGATGTCCAACACCATCCACGCCTACATCTCGCAGTCGGACAAGGGCGACCTCGTCATCGGCGCCGGCACCGACCAATACGTCTCCTATTCGCAGACCGGCGGCCTGCAGATCACCGCCCACACGCTCGACGCCATCTGCGAGCTGTTCCCGACGCTGCGTCGGGTCCGCATGATGCGCAACTGGGGTGGCATCGTCGACAACACCACCGACCGCTCGCCGATCTTGGGCAAGACGCCGGTCCCCGGCCTCTTCGTCAACTGCGGTTGGGGCACCGGCGGCTTCAAGGCGACACCCGGCGCCGGCCATCTCCTCGCCGCGACCATCGCCAAGGGTGAACCCCACCCGATCGCCGCGCCCTTCTCCCTCGACCGCTTCGCCCGCGGCCGTCTCATCGACGAAGCGGCCGCCGCCGCCGTGGCGCACTGAGGAGCGAGCCCGATGTTGCTGATCACCTGCCCCTATTGCGGCCCGCGCCCCGAGATCGAATTCGCCGCCCGTGGCGAGGCGCATGTCGCCCGCTGCGCCCCGGACGCGACCGGCGACGCGATCGCCGACTTCCTCTATTTCCGCGCCAACACCAAGGGCTATCTGGCCGAGTGCTGGCGCCACGTCTCGGGCTGCGGCCGCTTCTTCAATGCCGTCCGCCACACCGTCACCGACAAGTTCGTCACGACCTACAAAGTGGATGATCCGCGGCCGGATCTCGCCGCTCTCGTCGCCGAGGAGACCGCCCGATGACCGCCTCGCTCCGCACCCCCCAGGGCGGCCGCATCGACCGGTCGAAGCCGCTGCGCTTCACCTTCGACGGCGTGAGCTACACCGGCCATCAGGGCGACACGCTCGCCTCGGCGCTGGTGGCGAACGGCGTCCGCCTGCTCGGCCGCTCCTTCAAGTATCACCGCCCGCGCGGCCTCGTCGCCGCCGGCACCGAGGAACCCAACGCGCTGGTCACCGTGATCCGTGACGCCGGCCGCACGACGCCCAACCTGCCGGCCACCGCCGTCGAGCTCTACGACGGCCTCGTCGCCGAGAGCCAGAACCGCTGGCCGTCGCTGAAGTGGGACATCGGCGCGCTCAACGGGATCGGCTCGCCGCTCTTCGTCTCGGGCTTCTACTACAAGACCTTCATGTGGCCGAAGTCCTTCTGGAAGAAGGTCTACGAGCCGCAGATCCGCGCCGCCGCCGGCTTCGGCAAGGCCCCGAAGGCCGCCGACCCGGATCGCTACGCCAACCGCTTCGCCCATTGCGACGTCTTGGTGGTCGGCGCCGGCCCCGCCGGCCTCGCCGCCGCGTTGGCTGCGGCCGAAGCGGGAGCCAAGGTCATCCTCTGCGACGAGAACGCCGAACTCGGCGGCTCGCTCCTGTCGGATGCCTCCGCCACCATCGAGGGCCGCTCGGGCCGCGACTGGTCGGCCGACGTCCTGATGAACCTCGCGCTGAAGGACAACGTCACCGTCCTGCCGCGCACCACCGCCTTCGGCTACTACCAGGACAATGCCGTCGGCCTCTTGGAGCGGATCACCGACCACATGTCGGATCCGGCTTCCCATCTGCCGCGCGAGCGGCTGTGGCAGGTCCGGGCGAAGCGGGTGGTGATCTGCGCCGGCGCGCTCGAGCGCCCGCTGGTCTTCCCCGAGAACGACCGCCCCGGCATCATGCTGGCGGATGCGGCGCGCACCTACCTCAATCGCTTCGGCGCGCTCCCCGGCCGTCGCGCCGTGGTCTTCACCGCCACCGACTCGGCCTATGCCGCCGCGATCGACCTCAAGGCCGCCGGCGTCCACGTCGCGGTGATCGCCGATCTGCGTCCCAAGGCCTCGGCCGCGGCCGAAGCCGCCCGGGCGGCGGGGATCCGCGTCGAACTCTCGACCGTGATCAACGCCACCCACGGCAAGCTGGCGGTGGAGAAGGTCCAGCTCGCTCGCGTCTCGCCGTCGGGCGCCGTCGCCCCGACCGAGACCATCGCCTGCGATCTCGTCCTCCACTCCGCCGGCTTCACCCCGACGGTGAGCCTGTTCTCGCAGTCGCGCGGCAAGCTCGTCTTCGACGAGGCGCGCGGCGTCTTCCTCCCCGGCGCGGCGCACGAGGACAACGCCTCGGCCGGCGCCTGCAACGGCACGGCCGACCTCTCCGCCTGCCTGAACGAGGGTTATGCCGTCGGCGCCGCCGCCGCCCGCGCCGTCGGGCGCACCACGCTCGGCGACAAGACCTTCGCGGCGGAGGGCCTCGCCATCGAGATCGGCGGCCACTTCGGCGAGGTGCCGCACGCCCGCGATGCCACCCGGGTGAAGTGCTTCGTCGACATCCAGCACGACGTGACGGCGAAGGACATTCGGCTGGCCACCCGCGAGGGCTTCCGCTCGATCGAGCACGTCAAGCGCTTCACCACGACGGGCATGGCGACCGATCAGGGCAAGTCGTCGAACATGAACGCGCTGGCGATCGCCGCCGGCCACATGGGCCTGAACGTGCCGCAGGTCGGGCTCACCACCTTCCGCCGGCCCTACACCCCGGTCTCCTTCGGCGCCTTCGCCGGCTCGAACCGTGGCGACCTCTTCGATCCGCTGCGCAAGACCGCGACCCACGACAGCGCCGTGGCGCTGGGCGCGCCCTTCGAGAACGTCGGCCTGTGGAAGCGGGCGTGGTGGTTCCCGAAGGCGAACGAGGACATGCACGCCGCGGTCGCCCGCGAGTGCAAGACGGTGCGCGAGACGGTCGGCGTCTTCGACGCCTCGACGCTGGGCAAGATCGAGGTCGTCGGCCCCGACGCGGCCGAGTTCCTGCACCGGATGTACGTCAATCCGTTCCTCAAGCTCGGCGTGGGCAAGTGCCGCTACGGCATCCTCACCCGCGACGACGGCTTCGTCTACGACGACGGCGTCATCGGCCGCATCGCCCCGGATCGCTTCCACGTCACCACCACGACCGGCGGCGCCCCGCGCGTCCTCGCCATGATGGAGGACTACCTCCAGACCGAATGGCCGGATCTCGACGTCTGGCTGACCTCGACCACCGAGCAGTGGGCGGTCGTCGCCGTCCAGGGCCCGAAGGCGCGCGAGGTGATCGCGCCGTTCATCGAAGGCGTCGATCTCTCGAACGCCGCCTTCCCGCACATGAGCGTCGTCGAGTGCACCATCATGGGCGTCCCCGGCCGGCTGTTCCGGGTGAGCTTCACCGGCGAACTCGGCTTCGAACTCAACGTGCCGGCCGACTACGGCCGGGCGCTGTGGGATGCGGTCCATGCCCGCGTCGTGGAATTCGGGGGCTGCCCCTACGGCACCGAGACCATGCACGTGCTGCGCGCCGAGAAGGGCTACATCATCGTCGGCCAGGACACCGACGGCACGCTCACCCCCGACGACGCCGGCGTCGGCTGGGCGGTCGGCAAGACCAAGGGCGACTTCGTCGGCAAGGCCGGCATGTCCCGCCCCGATCTCACCGGCCCCGGCCGCAAGCAGATCGTGGGTCTCGTCGCGAGCGACCCGAAGGTGGTGCTCGACGAGGGCGCCCAGATCACGCCCATGGCGAACCCGCCCAAGGGCACCCATGCCCTGGGTCACGTCACCTCGGCCTATCACTCCTCGGTGCTGGGCAAGGGTATCGCGCTCGCCGTGATCGAAGGCGGCCGGGCGCGGATGGGCGAGACGCTCTACGTGCCGATGCCGACCGGCGCGATCGCCGTGACGGTGGTCGATCCCGTGTTCTACGACAAGGAAGGGAAGCGCCTCGATGCCTGACGCCGTCCTCGCGACCCGGGTCGACGCCTTCGCCGGCCTCGCCCCCCTCGCTCACAAGACCCGCTTCTCCGCCACCCCCGTCGGCCCGATGGCGCGCTTCCTCTTCCGCGGCCGCGAGGCGGCGATCGAGGCGGCCGCGTCCGCCTTCGGCGTCGCCCTGCCGCGCGAGGCCTGCCGCTCGGCCGAGGCGGGGGACCGCGCCGCCCTGTGGCTCGGCCCCGACGAGTGGCTGTTGTTGGCACCGGAGGCGGACGGACCGGCGATCGAGGCGGCGTTCCGGGCAATCGCCGCGCCGCATTCGCTGGTCGACGTCTCCCACCGCAACACCGCGCTGACGCTCGCGGGCTCGAAGGCCGCGCTGGTGATCAATTCCGGCTGCCCGCTCGACCTCGACCTCGCGGCCTTCCCGGTCGGCATGTGTACGCGGACGATCCTCAACAAGGCCGAGATCGTCCTCTGGCGCCGCGCCCCCGACCGCTTCCACCTCGAACTGTGGCGCTCCTTCGCCGGCTACGTCCACGGCTTCCTGGCGGACGCGGCGCTGGAGTATTCGGCCGGCAGGTGAGGCGAGGGACGATCCGGCAGATCGCGATCCAATGTTCGCAGCCACTGCCCCGGCACGGCCCCCCCCCTTCTCCCCTCGCGGGAGGAGGTGCCCCGCAGGGGCGGATGAGGGGGCGCGCGCCTCGGCGCGCATCCGGTATGTTCCTGCCGTCGCCACGCCGGAGGAGAGTCCCAGCCCCTCATCCGGTCTTCGGCCACCTTCTCCCTTCGCGGGAGAAGGGAAGGCGGCTCGTGGCGCGTCGCCCCGTCCCGATTCCACTCCCCCCCGCGACGCCTCGCCGACAGTCGACGACGCGCCTCGGACAGGGCATGCTCCCTCGATCCGGCAACCTCGGCCGAGAACCATTCGCAGAACGCGTGACGGAGGGCCCTCGGCGATGATCAGCGTGTTCGATCTGTTCAAGATCGGCATCGGACCGTCGTCGTCCCACACCGTCGGCCCGATGCGCGCCGCCAAGGCCTTCGCCGACCGCCTCGCCACCGATCCTCGCGCCGCCACGATCGCCGCGCTCGAGGTCCGTCTCCTCGGCTCGCTCGCCTGGACCGGCAAGGGCCACGGCTCCGACGCTGCGGTGATCCTCGGCCTCGCCGACGCCGAGCCCGACGTCGTCGACCCTGACGAGGCCGAAGCGCTCGTCGCCCGCATCCGCGCCGAGAAGCGCCTCGACCTCGCCGGCCGCCCGCTCGCCTTCGATCCCGAGACGGCGATCGTCTTCGACTTCGATGCCCCGACCCCGGTCCACCCCAACACGCTGGTGTTCACCGCGCGGGACGGGGAGGGCGAGCCGATCGCCGAGGAGACGTGGCACTCGGTCGGTGGCGGCTTCGTCGCCCGCGAGGGCGAGAACGCGGTCGCGACCGACGACGACGTCGATCTGCCCTTCCCCTATCGCTCCGGCGCCGAGCTCTTGGCGATGGGGGCGAAGTCGGGCCTCTCGATCGCCGAGATGGTCATGGCCAACGAAGGCGCCCGCCGCCCGCGCGAGGCGGTGGTCGCCCATGTCGACCGGGTGATCGCGGTGATGTTCGCCGCCATCGATCGCGGCGTCCGCACCGAGGGTCGGCTCCCCGGTTTGCTCGACGTGGCGCGGCGGGCGCGGGCGATCTCGGAGCGCCTCGCCGCCGACCGCTTCAAGGCCATCCGCACACCCCACGAGCCGATGGACCACGTCTCGCTCTACGCCATCGCGGTGAACGAGGAGAATGCCAGCGGCGGCCGGGTGGTCACCGCCCCCACCAACGGCGCCGCCGGGGTGCTCCCCGCCGTGCTGCGCTACTGGCGCGACCACTGCACCGGCGCGACGCCGGAGTCCTTGCGGACCTTCGTCCTCACCGCGACCGCGATCGGCGGCCTGTTCAAGATGAACGCCTCGATCTCCGGCGCCGAGGTCGGCTGCCAGGGCGAGGTCGGCGTCGCATCGTCGATGGCTTCGGCCGGCCTCGCGGCGGTGCTCGGCGGCACCAATGCCCAGATCGAGAACGCCGCCGAGATCGCCATGGAGCACCACCTCGGCATGACCTGCGATCCGATCGGCGGCCTCGTCCAGATCCCCTGCATCGAGCGCAACGCCTTCGGCGCGGTCAAGGCGATCAACGCCGCCTCGCTGGCGCTGCGCGGCGACGGCTCCCACAAGGTTTCGCTCGACAAGGTGATCCGCACCATGGCCGAGACCGGCCGCGACATGGCGTCGAAATACAAGGAGACTTCGCAGGGCGGCCTCGCCGTCAACGTCGTCGAATGCTGACCGGCTGCGACGTGGAGGCCCTTGCGGCCGTCGCCGGTTCCGGGCACTTCCTGCGGATCGAGATCTCGCCGCAGGAGGGGCGCGCCGTGAACGACAACCAGGATCCCGTCCTCGCCGCCCGCCGCCGCCTCGGCCGCCTCGTCGCCGCGCCGACGCTCGCGATCGTCGCCGCCGTGCTCACCCTCCAGATGCTGGGTCAGCCGCTCGCCGCCCTCGCCGCCGGCCTCGCCGCCGGCGTGATCGCCTTCGCCCTGTGGGGCGGGCTGGTGGTGCGCCCGGCGGGTCCGTCCTACGGTCGCGCCGCCGGCCTCGGCATCGCCGCCACCTTCGCCGCCGTCTTCGCCGCCGCCCTCGCCGGAGCCGGGGGGACGCCGGCCTCGGGGCGCGAGGCGACGGGCGTCGCGCTCTTCGCTCTGTTCATGGCTCTGCCGGTGATGGTCGCCGCCGCGGTCGGGCTCGCGGCCGTGCTGAAGGACCGTCCCGCTCGCTGAGTCCGGCTCAGGCGACGGCGATGTCGTCGAAGGGCGAATCCACCAGTTCGAGATCCATCGGCTCGACCAGATCACCGGTGGTCAGCTCGTAGTTGGACGACAGGAGATCGGGGATCGCCTCCGGATCCACCGCCGCCGAGATGACATAGCCCTGGATCTCGTCGCAGCCGAGATCGCGCAGCGTCTCGAGCTGTGACAGTGTTTCGACGCCCTCCGCCACCGTCGACATGCCCAGCGCCGATGTGAGGTCCATGATCGCCCGGACGATGGCCCGGCTCTGCGGCCGATGGTCGATGTCGTCGACGAAGCTCTTGTCGACCTTGATCTTGTCGAATGGGAACTTGCGCAGATAGTTGAGCGACGAATAGCCCGTGCCGAAGTCGTCGAGCGCCACCCGCACCCCGAGCTCGCGCAGATCGCGCAGCATCGAGAGCGTCTGTTCGCCGGCGTCGAGCAGCGTCGATTCGGTGATCTCCACCTGCAGCCGGCTCGGCGGCAGCCGCGAATGCTCCAGCGCCGAGACGATGGTGGCGAGCAGCCGGCGATTGCGGAACTGCACCGGCGACA